>ERZ1370068.1590-contig-11496_pt1 | contig 72095 bp, 129 predicted proteins | sample MGYA00561227_ERZ1370068 | MGnify/ENA primary metagenome ERZ1370068 (study PRJEB38410, sample SAMEA6850437) | metagenome | study: Metagenomic assessment of the ecological functions of the soil: analysis of the soil microbiota associated with the... | reverse complement strand
CTCGTATGATCACGCGGCGGTAATTCGCCGTGCAACGGAAACACAACGAACTCGAAACCGAGCGCGTCGCGCGCACGCGCCTGCACCGTGCGCGCGATCTCGTAGGCTGCCGGGCATGAAAAACGAGCGTCGTCCCCTGCGGGATGCTCGCGCACGAGCCGTTGCAGTTCTCGAACCGCCACGATCTCAGACCGGCGCATTGCCGGCAGGTTTGGCGAGATATTCGGTGGTCACCGGATACAGTGCGACCCTCCGACGACAGCGACCGCGCAGGGTTGAGATATTTCTCCACCGAGGCGACTATCAAACGTCGCCGACATGACGATGATAAGTGAGATCCGGGCCGCGTCGACTCCTGGATTTGCAGCGCGCGCGCCAGCGTGATGTCGCCGTAGAGATGGCGCTCGTGAAACTCGTCGAAGACCAGCGCGCCGACGCCGCCTAATTTTGGATCGGCGAGCATCCGGCGCAGCAGTACGCCTTCGGTGACGTAACAGATGCGCGTAGCGGCGAGGTGACGTTGTCGAGGCGCATCTGGTAGCCCACCTCGCCGCCGAGTTTCACGCCTGACGCTTAGCGCAACCCAGCGCGCAAGCATACGCGTTGGCAAGCCGGCGCGGCTGCAAGATCGTCCTTGGCCATCGCCCAGCAAACCGCCGCTGTCGAGCAGCATCTGCGGCACCTGGCTCGATTTGCCCGAGCCGGTCGGCGCAGCTGAGAACCAAACGCGCTGCTGCGCGGTCAGCGGCTACGCAGCAATCGCGTGCGTCGATATCGCCCGATCGGCAAATCCGTGGCTTTGGCATCGCTGGGCGTAACCTTAACATACCGATAATCGAAGACGAGCCGCGTCGTGAGGAGACGGGCAGCAGGTTTCGCCGTGGAAGTCCGTACCGCCGTCGCGAAGTTTTTTAATTTTTACCCGGCGGAATCTGATTCTCTTAAGTTCTCATTTCTTTATGCCAAGCTCGCGCTGGACTTCGAACAAGAGGAGTGCTGATCCGAAACCCCGCTCAGAGGAAACCTGGCCGGCTGAGGTTCATCGACTTTCTGAAGTTCTTCGATTACGAGGCGCAGGCCGTCTTCGGGAATGGTCCCAGTCCTGGCTGGTCAATACGCCGACGGTGGAATCGGGTACGCCGCTTCGGCAAACTCGGGGTTTGGTTTTCGGTCCAATTCGACTAATACCTGAATCGCGCTCTTCTCGGTTTCGCCGAATGAAGCCGTTGGCCCCGGACGATCGCGCGCGACCGCTACTGCACGCTTGACCCCGTCCGGCTGCTTTCTGTGATTTTCTCCACGCTGGTGCCGAGTCCATTATAGGGGGAACCGTAGAATATCACCGGCGCGGCTCAAAGATATTGAAGCCCATTTTCTTCCCCTCGTAAATCCACCGGCGGCGCGACGATACACCGCACTCGACCACGCCCTCTTTGAGCGCGGTCAATCGCGCCGAGTCTGAACCGAGGGCAAGCATTTTGATCTCAGTCTCAGGATCCACGCCGTAATGTTTCACGACCAGGCGCGCGATGATGTCGGGAGTGGAGCCAACGAGATCCGACGCCGATAGTCTTCCCTTTGAGCTCTGTCACGGGACTTGATCGCGGCTTCTTCCGACCAGCGAAAGCACGGTGTGCGGTCACTGCGAGCAAGCGATCATTTTTAGCTTCGGCGCCTTTGAGATTTGGCGCCGATCACCGAACACCGATCAACGTCCAGGTAATCGATGGCGCCGCGCTCACCAGTGCCATCGTCGCGACGTTCGGATTCATGCGGATGATTTCCGCTTCGATCCCTTCCTTGTTTGAAAAAAATCTTTGGTCTGCGCGCACGCCAACGGGGTCAGGTTGGAAATATTATAACTTTCGGACACCCCGATCCTGACTTTGTCGGCGCCTTGCGCAGGCACCGTCGATCCGGCTGTCGCCAGCATCGCTGCGAACAGCCTGATTTTCATATTGTCCCTCATGCGGACCATCTATCCCAACGCGCTTCGCCACCCTAACCCACACACGACCTGCCATCAAACCAGTTAGCCATGGCCGGTGCGGGAATGACCGGCTATGTGAAATCATCGTATTTCATCAATCTCGTCTTCAGGAGGGATAACGCCGAGTATCGCATCGCAAAGAAGGACAGCGGCTGCTGGCGAACATGGAGCGGTCGGTCGTGAGACCGGCAATTGAAATCACGTATCTGCGCCTGCTAAGAGAAATAAAGCTCTATCCCAGGAAGCCGGAAGTTGCTAAAGCTTTCGAAGCGGACACCACTGATTTTAAGAAATGATGAAATGACCGACAGGTCGTAATCATTGCCCACACAGGACGAAATCACCCATGCCCTATTCTGACTTACAAGACTATCTCGGCGTGTTTAGAGAAGCAACGGCAAAGCTGCACTGGATCGAGCAGCAGGTCGATCCGGCGTGGGAAGTGTCCGCGATCACGCGTCATGTTTTCGATCGCTATGGTTGGAACGAGCGCCCGGCGCTTGGCTTCCGAGCACGTCGGCGCCAGTCCATTTCCGCTCGGTGATCGGCGTGGTCGGCGGCTCGCCGCAGATTTACGCGCTCGCGTTATCGACCACGGTGGAGCAGATTCCGGCGGTGTGGCAGCGCGCGCAGCGCCATCCGATCGAGCCGATCTCGGTCCCGTCGAGCGCGCTGTGCAAGGAAGTCATTTCAGCGCGGCGCCGAGGTCGACATCGGCATCTTGCCGCAGGTGGTTTGGACGCCGAGCCAAGATCCCGGGCCGTATATCACCGCGCCGCTGGTCGATTCACCAAAGATTCCGAAACCGGCCGGCGCAACGTCGGCACTTATCGTTTGCAAATGAAAGAGCGCGCAGCGGCTCGGGACTTTATGTCGGCGGCGCGCAGCATGCGGCGCGCCATCATCCGCCAATACGATGCGAGAAAAGACAGACATGCCGGTGGCGATCGCGATCGGCGTCGATCCGACCATCGTGCTTGCATCGATCAGCGAAATTCACCTACGGCACCGATGAGATCGCCGTCGCCGGCGGCCTGCGCGGCGAAGCGGTTCCGCTAGTCTGCGTTGCGAAACCGTCGATCTCGAAGTGCCCGCCAACGCGGAGATCGTGCTCGAAGGAATTGTCCGCGCCGGCTACCGCGAACAGGAAGGCCCCTTCGGCGAGTTCTCCGGCTACATGAGTCCCGGCGGCAAGACCCCGGTGATCGAGCTGACGTGCATGACCCGGCGGCGCGAGTCCGGTTTATCATTCGTTTCTTGAGCCAGATGCCGCCCAGCGAGTCGAGCTGTATCCGCAGTCTCAGCCGCTCCGCCGGCTTTGTTTCATCATCTTGAAGCAAGTTTTAGGATATGCCCGTGCGCGACGTTCATTTCACCGAGAGCGGCGGCGCCAGCGGTATGTTGGTGATCTCGATGAAGAAGGAATATCCCGAGCAGGTGAAAGAAATCGCCTGGGGCGCCTGGTCGCTGATGAACAAAGAGTGCAAGTTCACCGTCGTCGTCGACGACGACATCGATGTGCGCAATCCGTTCCAGGTCGAGTGGGCGATGAGCTTTCGCGCCCAACCGGCGCGCGACACTTTCACGGTGAGCGGCGTCGTGCCCTCCGGCGTCGATCCGTCGACGGCGCCGTCGGATATTCCGCAACATGATCCGCGCCGCCGGGCCGGCAGCAAGATGCTGATCGACGCGACGCGCAAGCACTCTTACCCGCCGGCGGCGCGGGTGCCGGCGGGAATACATCCAAGCGGCACAGAAGAAATGGCAGGAGTACGGTTTTGCTAAATAGCAATCGCCGATGAAGAAATTTATTTTTGCCTTAGTCGCTGGTTGTTCTTTTGCGCGTCTTGCGAGCGCCGCCGACAAAATCAGAGTGTCGGTCACCAACTACAACTATGAGCTATCTGGCCGCCGGCGTGGCGGCCAAGCGCGGCTTTTTCAAAGAAGAAGGCTCTCGACGTCGAGATCGTCCGCATGAACGCCAACGTGGCGATGTCGTCGCTGATCAGCCGGCGACGTGCGACTACACGATGATCTTCGCCTCGGTCATCCGCGCCGCCATGCGCGGCATCCCGCTCAAGGTCATCGCGGTGTTAATCGATAGCCCGCCCTATGCATTCATCGCCCGCCCGGAAATTACCGCGATGAAAGCTCTCAAGGCAAAACCGTCGGCATCGGCGTCTACGGCAGCTCCAACGACATCATCGCGCGCATGATGCTGGAGCGTTCCGGCATCGATCCCGACAAAGAAACCGAAGATTGGTCGCCTTCGGCTCCGATGGCCGCCCGTTTCGCAGCGTTACAAAGAAGGACTCGTCGAGGCGGCGATTATCGCCCCGCCTGCCGACGTCTCAGGCGCGCAAGGTCGGGTCTCAACGTGCTGGCCCGCGCCAACGATCTGTTCAAGTTTCCCCACATCGGGCTCGGCACCACGAACAAGAAACTCACAGAGAATCCTCAGGAAGTTACTCGAGTGATCCAGGCCTTCATCAAAGCCAATCGTTTCGTGCGCGACCATCGGCAGGAAGCGATCAACGTCCTCGCCGACTGGGGGCGGACGCGCAAGAGGAAGATGCCATCGCATCCTACGATTCGACCTGGCAGGTTGTTCAGCCCGACGGAGCGATGCCCGATGACGGCATGCGCCTGGTGCTCGACGACGCGCAGAAAGCGCTGAAACGCGACTCGGACGTTCGCCATCAACGAAGTCGCCGATGCGGGTCCGCTGCGCGAGGCGCAGCGGACCTGGGGATCAGGTCGAAGTAAGAATCGTCTCTGTGCTGAGTAGCGAGTGAGCGTCTCATGGTCAATTTCATGGATTTCTACTACACCGGGCCCGGCACGTTGGCGGGCCGGTACATGGAAAATTTTGGCATCCGGTTCTGTCGCGCCGAAGATTTGCAGCCCGGCTGGGCCAAGCCGATCAAAATCATGGGCGAAGCAATTCACCCTCTACCGCGGCGAAGGCGGCAAACCCCACGTCGTCGACTTTCGTTGCGCGCACCGCCAAACCCAACTTTCGGTCGGCTGGGTCGAGGACGATTGCATTCGCTGCCGCTTTCACGGCTGGAAGTACGATAGCTCCGGGCAGTGCAGTCGAGCAGCCGGCGGAGAAAAGAATCCTTCGCCGAAAAGATTCGCATTCGAAGCTGCCCGACGGAGGAATATCTTGAGCTGATCTTTCGTCTATTTCGGCGAAGGCGCACCGCCGCCGCTGCCCGTGCTATCCGGATTTCGAGAAGGACTCGCTCTGGGCCGAGACCTACGTCCGGCCGTGCAATTACGTCAACAATTTGGAAAACGATCCGATCCATATTCCGTTCACGCACCGCGAAGTCGGAGTTCTATATGAATCGACCGCCGGAAATTCCCGACATCAGGTCGAAGAGAGCGAGTGGGGCGTGCTTTTGCAATCGCGTTTTCCCAGCGGCGCGTCATGTACATCACGCAACATGGGCTGCCCAATATTCTTTGCTTCAGAGAGCGCGATCGCGATCATCTGGCCTGGCGCGTACCGGTCGACGACGACAATCATGCGAGCTTTCAACTCGACGTGACCCATATTCTTGAAGGCGAAGAAGGCGAGGCTTACAAGAACCGCCACAAAGCGCGCACCGGCAAGCTCGGCCGCTCGCCGACCGAAATCGGCGAAGCCGTGCTGCGCGGCGACCTGCGCATTCAGGACATCGAGGGACCGGAGCGGGCCAACATCGTCTGGATCCAGGACTACGCCACGCAAGTCGGCCAGGGGCCGCTAGAGCTCAGAAAACAAGAATGGCTCGGCCGCTCGGATCGAGCTTTGATTCTTATCCGTAAAATCTGGGAGCGCGAGCTTCAAGCGCATCGAAGACGGCAAGCCGCCCAAGCGATGGGCGCTTGCACGGAAGAACTTGCCGCGTTGAGCTCTAGCGCCAACGACTGATTAAAATGAATAGTTCTCCAGCATCCAGCCGCGCGGTGCCCAAGAAATTTGTCCAGCTACGCGCGCGAACAAGGATTTCATCCCGTTCGAGCCGGCGGTCGACGACCATGCGCCGCCATCGAACGGTAGTCGCCATGATTTTCTGCGCGCAAAGGGCGCAAATTCGATATAGGCCTGAGCCTCGTGCCTCTGCTCCCTTCTTTGTTACGCTCTCGGTAGTCTGCTCCGCCGTGGCGCAAGACAGCGATTTGCTCGCCAACGCTAAAAAGAAAAAACCGTCAGGCTTTACACCTCGATGGAAGCGCGCGAGAGAGCCGTTTGATCGCCGACGCCTTTCAGCAACGCTACCCGTTCTTGACCGTTGACACTGCAGCCCGCGTATCGGAGTAATCGGCTGCTGCAGAAAATCGACACCGAGCACCGCGCCGGCGCGCAATCTGTTTGATGTCGTGATTACCAGCGGATTGGAAGTGCGCTATTTGATCAAGTCCGGTCCGATCGGCCAATACGTTTCCCCAGAGGCGAAGGCGTTTTCGCAGACTCAAAGACCCGCAAGGCCGGTTGGGTCGACGTCTATTCCAGCCTGAGTGTTTGCTTATAACACCAAGCTAATCTCGCGAGACGCCGCCCCCAAGCAGTACGATGACTTGCTGAGCCGCGCTGGAAAGGCCAAATCGGATTACCAAGCAAAGAACTACAGTTGAGTTTCGCCACCGCCATGCGTGCTTTGGGCAAAGACGGCGCAAAAATTCATGGACGGACTGGGCAAGCAGAAGCCGAACTATCGGCCTTCGCATGTATTGGTGCTGCAACTGATCGCCAGCCGGTGAGTTCAATTTGGGTTTGGTCTATCAACATCAATGGAGCGTTACAAAAACTGGCGGCCCCGTGGAGACTCGCGCCCTTGCCTTTCGCGACGAAAAACATTCACCCGATGGCGCTCGCGGCCAGCCGCCTCATGCCAACGCTGCGCAAGCTGTTCATTAACTTCGTTCTATCCGAGGAAACCCAAGACTATGGTGCCGAGGTTTCGGCCGCACTGGTGTCGCGCGCCGATATCGCGCAGGATGAAATTAACAAATTCAAAGTCGTGGTCGAGGAAATCGAGCTCGCCGACCGGATGAACGAGATCGTTGCCGACTACGAAAAATATCTCGAATAAACCTAATCGCTCATAAGAGATCACCTAATGAAACTCACGCTTGGAAAAAGCATCCGTAATCGTCGACAAAGCTCTCGGCCAAAGCGCGCGAAGCCAAGTTCAGACCTATGTGCGTCGCCGTGTTGGATGACGGCGGCTGCGTCAAAGCGTTGAAGCGAAGACGGCGCCCAGCATTTTGCGCCCGACCATCGCCATCGGCAAAGCTTAGGGCGCCGTCGGCATGGGCGAGTCGAGCCGAGCGTTGAGCGAGCGCCTTAAAGAGCGGCCAGCGTTCTTAGGAGCGCTGTCGGACATGTGCCGGCGGCAAAGTGGTTCCGGTCGCCGGCGGCGTTTTGATCGTGGACGGCGGCGAGATCATCGGCGCGGTGGGTGTCAGTGGCGGCACGCGGATGAGGATGAGGCCTGCGCCATCGAGGGCATCAAAGCTGCCGGACTGACTTCCAAAGTCTGACTAAACGAGCTGCGTCGCAGGATGCACAAGTTTTCGTAACGTCGAGGCAAAATCTGGATAGCTACATGGATGAAGCGCCGTCTGTCCGGGCCGGCTCTGTTCTTTGAAAAGACAAAAGCGTGACGACCGAAATCAAGAAAAAAAGGCAGTTGAGGCAGTTGGCGACTACCAGCTACGATCAATTCGTCCAGCGCAGCGCCTGCCCCATCATGCCGGATTGTGGTTCGAAGATGTTCTCAATCTGCCGCTGGCGCCAGTGGCGGCAAAGGTGGCAGCGGCGCGTATATCAACCTTGACGGCTCACGAATCAGACGAGAATCGGCGATCCGCGCCCTATACGAACGCGAGTGTGCGCGCCACGCGGCGTAAAAGTAACTATGCGTCCCGTCGAAACGGATTAAACGACGTAGGGGCGGACCTATGTGTCCGCCCTCCCGACCCAGAAGGAGGAATCAGCACATGCCCAACCGTCGATTATATGGACTGCTTCCCCGACTGGGCCGGATACCATCGCCGGCAAATATATGCGCAAGTTTTGGGCAGCCGGTGTTGCGCGCGGACGATTTGCAGCCGGGCTGGGCTGCAAGCCAATCCGAATCATGAGCGAAGATTTTTACCGCTCTATCGCGGTGAGAGCGGCAAACCTCACGTGGTCGATTTTCGCTGCCCGCACCGCCAATCAACGCTTGCTGTCGGCTGGGTCGAAGATGATTGCATTCGCTGCCGCTTTCACGGCTGGAAATTCGACGCCTCGGGGCAGTGCGTCGAGCAACCGGCTGAAAAAGAAGCCTTCAGCGAAAAAGTCCGCATCCGTAGTTGCCCGACGGAAGAATATCTCGGACTCATATTCGTCTATTTCGGCGAAGGCGAAGCCCCGTGCCCTGCCGCGTTATCCGGATTTCTGAGAAAGAAGGTTTGTGGGTAGAGACCTATGTGCGTCCCCTGCAATTTTCTCAACAACATCGAAAGCGATCCGGTGCATATTCCGTTTACGCACAAGGAATCCGAATTTTTTTCTCCGACGGCCGCGGGAAATTCCGTCGGTTGTGCAAGAAGAAACCGAATGGGGCCTGATGCTGACGACCTCGACGACCACTGGGCGAATTCAGTATTTACATTACGGCATGCCGAATATTCTCGGCTTCAAGGAATCCGATCGCGACCACCTCGCTTGGCGCGTGCCCATCGACGATGAAAGCCACGCCGAGCTTTCAGCTCGATATCCAGCACGTCAAAGACGGCATCGAAGGCGAAGCGGTGAAGAAACGCCACGCGCGCGCGCACCGGGAATTGGGCCGCTCGCCGAACGAACTCGGAGCGGCCGTGCTCCGCGGCGAGATACGCATTCAAGACTTGGCCGGCGACGACAAAGCCAATATCGTCTGGGTGCAGGATTATGCCGTGCAAGTCGGCCGGGACCAGTTCGCTGCGCAAAAGGAAAATCTCGGCCGCTCTGACGCCGCTGATTCTGCAGCGAAAATCTGGATTCGCGAGCTACAAGCGCTCGCCGACAATAAACCGCTCACGCCGTGGCATCGCTCGGGCGACTCATACACCTGATTTCCTACTGCATCTTCCCGCAGCAGCGCAGGCGTAAACGACTTGCCATAACGACCACACCTCAGAAGCGCGCCTTGATGTGCAATCTCGTCGTTACTTCGAAGATTGTCAGAAAAGTTCGCATTGTGGAATTTCTGCGGCAATATCGCTCGAATCGCATTGCTTGGGCGCAGTCCAAGCGTCTAGGGTTTCGAAGACTTTATCGTCGCCAGAACTTTTTCAGCGGTGAGCGGCAAGTGCTAATTCTGACGCCTACCGCATCATGAACCGCGTTGGCTATCGCCGGCGCCACCGTGATGATTGGAGTCTCACCGATGCTCATGCTGTTGTACGGTCCGCGGCCCACCGGAGTCTCGACGATGATCTTACGCAACCGAGGGATATCGCGAACGCAGGGGATCTTATAATCGCCGAAGTTGAGCGTCGCCACTTTGCCGTCGGCAAAGAGCAGTTCTTCGGTCAGTGCGTAGCCTGCCCCATGACAATGCTGCCGTCGATTTGGCCATCGTGCAAAAGCGGATTGAGCACTTTGCCGGTATGATGAGCTGTGACGAAGCGACGGAGCTTGATCTCACCGCTCTCCGGATCGACTTCGACCTCAGCCATCTGAGCGCGCACATGGAAGCCTGCGGCCCGATCTCGTGATTCTGATAATGCGGCCTTCGACGACGATCCGGCGCGCCCTTGGCCTTCGACGATCTCGCCGTAGGAAAGCCGTTTCTTCTTTGACGATACTCCGCCGTTAGCGATCGACGAACTCACCGTGATCGGCCGCCAGCATCTGCATCGCTGCCACGTTGAATAATTCTTGTTTCGCTTTGATCCACCGCTTCATAACATGCGTTCCCATAGGTTCTCGTAGCGCGGCTCGCGCCGACGCCGGTATCCACGGGAGCGCTTCGCGGTATCCAGAGTTTCCAAAGCAATCGCTTGCCAGTCTACCTGTAGTTCGTCTGCGACGATCTGCCGCAGCACGGTGCCGGCCCCGGCGCCTTGATCCTGCATCGCCGTGGAAATCGTGATTCGCCCCGTGTCGTCGATGCGAATGGAACACCGAACATTCGCCGCCGAGGGCGAGCCACTGAATTAACGCCAAGCCGCGCCCGACGTTGGGCTTCTTGCGGCTGTAATACTTGGATTCTTTGAGCAACCGATCCAAGGTCTCCTGCGCTTTGATATGCGGAGATTTTTCTGCCGACCGGCGATTCGTCGCCGTCTTGCATCAGGTTCATTCTGCGAAGACGCGCCGGATCCATGCGCAGCTCCTTGGCGATCAAATCCATCTGCGACTCATTGGCGAAAACTCCCTGGGGATCCCCGGTGCCCGCATGTGGCCGCACGGCACTTTATTCGTGTAGACAATTTTTCTTCGATCAGCACGTTTGCCATTCGATACGGCCCCGCCGCTTCATGGGCGCCAAAGAGATAGCCGATCGGTTTGAACGCGCCATAGGCGCCGCCGTCGAAAACGAAATCCATGTGATGGGCGAGGATACGGCCGTCTGTCGATACGCCGGACTTTACCTTCACGATCGAAGCATGTCGTGGATTCCGGCGCTAAACTCGTCGCCATAATCCATCACCATTTTCACCGGCCTGCGGCTCTTCAGCGACAGAAGATACGCCACCGGCACGTCCATGAAGTCGCCCTTGCCGCCGAAATCGCCGCCGATGTTAGCACGGATGAACCAGAAACTTTCCGCGGCGATGCCGAATGCCGTCGCCATCTGATCGCGCAATGCGAACGGGCACTTTACTGCACGCCCAGATCTCCGCGCCGCCCGACTCATTGGCTTTGACGACGCAAGAGTGCGGCTCGATATAGGCTTGGTGCACGACTTGGGTTTGAAATGTATTTTCGACGATCAAATCGGCGCTGCGAAAGCCGTCTTCGACATCGCCTTTTTTCCAGGACAACTGGACCATTGCATTGCTCGGCGCTGGAAGCTTCCCGGGCAATCCCCTGTAGTCCATGACTTGGGGATGAAGCAGCGTGGCGGCAGACGCCAATGCTGCGATGGGATCGAGCACAGGCGAGAATTCCTCATATTCGATCTCAATGTGTTCCAGCGCTTGTTCGGCGATTATGGCGGAATCTGCGGCTACCGCTGCCACCTTCTCGCCGATGAAGCGCACGACGCCGTCGGCGAGCACGGGCATGTCGTAGATTTGCCGGCCAATCCTGACGCCGGCAACGTCGCTACCGGTCGCGACGGCTTTCACTCCGTCCATTGACAAAGCTCTGCTGACATCGATTCGCTTGATTCGGCCATAGGCGATCGGGCTCCGCAGCACCTTACCAAACAAGCATATTCGGCAAGGAGATATCTACGGCATACACCGCCTTTCCGGTAACTTTTCAACGCTTTCCGCTCGCGGAACCGAACTACCGATGACTTTTCTCCGCTTCATGAATAAATCCTTGCGTTGAGTTGTCCAACGATTATTTCTGATCACCGAATCCTAGCGTTCAATGCCGCGTTCGCAAACCCAATAGGCGCGATATCAAGGCGACTCCGGTGGTCAATACGACCACGATAATTCCAATGACCGCGGCACTTTCGTAACGAGAGTCGACCAGAAAATCCAATTGGAGCAATGACAGGGTCTGGTGTGACTGGTCGCAATAAGAGCCACGGTGCTGACATTTCGCGCCGACGCGATAAAACTCAGAGTCCCAACGAGTAGCAAAGTCGGAGCGATAATGGGCAGAACAATATCTCGAAAGCTGTGCCAACCCGGAACCTCCGGAGACGATCAGCGGCCTCCTCGAGTTCAAGCCCTAACTGGGTCAATGCGCTTTTGATAATCTGAACGCCCAACGTCATGCTGGAGATCAACGTCGCGAGAACCAAAAGCGACATAGAACCATAAAGCGGCCGCAGCAGCGGGTTGCCGAGAAACAGGGAGAGCAGTCCGAGGCCAAGTATGATCCCGGGCAAAGTGGACGGCAGCCAAGACGCAAAATCCAAGGCCGCGCGGCCGACAAAACGAGTCCGGATGACGACGTAGGCAACGAAGGTAAAAAGTACCATCGATAGGATTGCTGTTGCGCCTGCCAGGACCATGGTATTTTTAAGGAATCGAGAAACACGGGATCTGCAAAGACGCGCCCCCAGTGCACTGAAGTCCATGGCTTGGCTACGTTGAAGTAACCGAAGCGAGCCATGCGAAAGACGCGAGCGTTAAAAATCAAAGAGGGACCAGAGTAATCAAGAGCGCCACGGCCAGCAGGCAAAAGAAAATCGGCCATCTCCATTTGCCCAGTCTTTGCCTATGGCCCTTGTAACGACCGCCCACCGGTTACATAATCTCGCCGAGCGACCGTTCGGCGTTGCAAAATAATTAGCGGCACCATGATAAATAAGATCATGCTGCTCAGCGCGGTCGCCGAGGAAAACTGCGGCGGTTGTTGGTTCAGCAGCCAGTGGATTTGCGTGCTGAAACACGTAGAACCGAAATGGGAATCCCAAGATCAACTCCAGCTCGAATGCTTGCAGGGAATGAACGCATGCGCAAGCAGCAAAACAACTCCCACAATCGGGGTCATGATCGGTACGAGGATTCGCCTCAACGTGAGCAGGACTCCTGCTCCGGACGACCAAGCGAAGCTTCCTCGAGGCGTGGCGTCCATGTTGCGAAACGCGGGAGTGAAGAGCATGACCTCCACCGCGATGGTCGAGGTCGTGAGATGCGCCCAGACGATTCCCCAGAAGGAATAAATATTAAAAGGGGCTTCCTTGATGAACGGCAAACCCATGAGCCCATTGATTGATCAGGCCGTACTGCGGATCTAACAATAGAATCCATCCCATGGTGACCGGCAGAGGCGGCAGAAAATAACCCAACCAAAATAGAAACTCGAGCGACGTCGCGGCGGGAATATCGGTCCGGGCGATGATCCATGCAAGCAGGATCGCAATCGGCAGCGCGATGGCTTGGCGCGCCAGGGTGATCGTAATGGTATTCCATATCGCGGACGTCATCACCGGGTCGGAAAAGGCGACTTTCCAGGCGGCGAAACTAAATTCGAAATCCGATTCGCTCCTGGTGACTCGAAGCTGCTCATGATGATAACGCCGGCCGGGTAGAAGACCATGAGCATGATGAGGCCCAACAGCAGCCAATAGATGAGATTTTGCAAGCTGTACGGACGTTGATCAAACACGAATAAAGACCGGTATGGGATGGTTTGCGGCCTAGTGCCCTGTGTTCAAATTTTGATGAAGTAAATCGGTGCCGCGGGCAGTCATTGCCGCGGCAGCAGGTCCATTGAAGAGCGGGAACCAGAGTTGCTTTATGTTTTCTGGGTTCCGGCTAGGCCAACCTTCGCTGACTTGGTCGGCACTGACATGTGGCCCTTTATGTGACGCCATCACCGCCCGTCGCATATTTAGCCACTCGCTACCGCAGCACTTCTTTGGCGATTTCCCTTCCCTTGTCTCGGAGATTCAACCGTTCCTCGCGATCGATATCGAAGTAGTCAACCCCGGGCTCAGGAGACATGCCGGTCACGCGAGTAACGTCTGTCCGACGACTGGGCCTGCCCGCTAATGTAGCCCAGGCGCTCTGTCCTTCTTTAGATAGAAGCCAGTTGATAAAAACTGTGGCAGCATTGATATGGGGTGCCTTATTAACCAATCGAACAGCACCCCAGCCCGTGCTCATGCGCCATGCTTCAGCTAATTTACCGGCCAGAGGCTCAATCTTTAAACCGACACCGAGTTTTTGCAGTTCGCCGATTTCGGTATCATTGGCCCCGATAGCGATCGGATACTTTCCGCGCGCCAGCCAATCGGCGAGCTGACGACCATCACGGGTCAGCCCCACGTCTTGTTTGAGCAGCGCGCGGACAAAATCCTCGCCGAGTTGACCGGTCCATAGAGCAATTCGCCCGCTCCCTGCCCCATCCACTCTCGGATCATCGATGACGATCTTACCTTTCCATTTTGGGTTCAATAACCCCTTAACGCTGTTTAAATCGCTCTCGGGAATGAATTCTCGGTTTACTTGGACTTGCGGCGTTACCTCCGCCTGAAATGCAAAAATGTATTGTTTCTCCGAATCCAGAAAGCCTTGCCAAACCCACCTAACCAAACGCTTTCATCGCGCACCTCGGGCAGGATCAACACTGGTCTAGGAGGATCCAAGTCTCCCGCCTTTTTCCTGTGACGTCAAAACTGGTGGGTCCCGTCACATAAATATCCCAAAGGTACTGCCCGGCTTGGCGTTCCTTTGAGAACCGTGAAAGTAAAGTTCGCGGGAGTGAATCCTTGAAATTCGAGACTGATCTCCGGATACTTTTCTCGAATCCTCTCATAACGTCACGGTAGGCGGTGCCCGGCGGACCGGCCACCGCGACTTTCCCTCTTTCTTGGCATCGGCGAGAACTTTGTCCCACTTGGTTTTCCACTCCTGGCCTTCCACGCGCACGGCGCCAAGTAACATCATTAAAGCCAATAGCATCATTCGACGAAAGCTCGACCTAAACATATGCCTATTCCCTTTCATCCCAGATTTGTCGCATTGTTATTTTTCACCGACCGTTCCTGTAAAGCCGCTCGATGAAATACCAGACCAGCCTCGTAGACATACATCGGCAGTGTATGCGGTCCGCGTTCGGCGGGACGATCTTGTTTGTCCACTTTGGCGACGATCAACCACGGTCCCGGCTCGATAAAGGCAGCGTTGACGGCTTTTGTCGCGGCGTCGAGGTCATGCACTGTGCGCGTGTTCGTCAAACCCGCAGCGCGGCCCAATTGTTCGATGTCGGTTCCGAATACGGTCGCAGTCGGCGCTTTGCCTGAACCTGTCGTCAAGTATGCGCCGTTATCGAAGACAAACATCAATAGATTTTTCGGCTGATAGCGGGCCACGGTTGACAAAACGCCCGGTCCGGCCAGCAATGAACCATCGCCTTCGATTGATATGACTTTGCGCTCGGGCCAACCGAGAGCGATCCCAAGAGCCATCGGCGTCGTGTAAGGCATATCCATATTATAGAGGGTTAGCGGCTCATCCTTCGCCTCAGCGATCGGGTAGTTCGCCAAACCAGGACTGATAATCATTGCAGCACCGTTGCGCAGGCCGGCGATGTATCGAAGCACGTCGGTTCGGTTCATCGACTCTCTCCGATCTCGCGAATAACGTGGCTCGGCACGAGGATGCCGAAGGGCAAGCGCTGCCTCCTTCGACGGTTGCTTGCGCTTCGATAACTACGTTGCGAATATGAGCGGGATCGTAAAGCACATGGTAGGGAATACTGAGCGCCCGTAGAACGGGTTCCGCCACCAAGCGCGTCGCGCCGTGATAGTCATAGCGCTCCCCGAGAGTGCTGTTGTGGCCGATGATCAACATCGTCGGAGTTTTCTGGACAATCCCGCGAGCGAGAATCAGCGCCGACATGCCGATTCCCGAACCCTCCATCAACGCCACGGGCCGTTTGCCGACCAGGAAAGCACCCATTGCCATTGCGATGCCTTCGTCCTCGCGCGAGCACTGATAGGCTTCGATATCGCCGCGCTCGAGAATCAATTGCTCGACGCCATCGAGCATGCTGTCGGGGCAGGAACACCGCGAAGTCGATTCCCGCTGACTTGAAACCGTCATAGAAAGATTCCAGCGCTTCTTGCCGATAGCGCACTCCCGCCTTGCCGGTGCTCAGCTGTTGTTCGAGAGGACCGCGCTTTCGACACGCCTACCACCTTTACGTCTATTGCTCACTTTGCACTCTTTTGTCATCCTCATAGGTTCAGGCCGGCTCCGAAATCAATCGTAGGTTACGCTTTTTCTAAACCGGCTCGGCAGCGATTCGGAATCCGAGTAGTCGCATAACCATGGCCGTGATAATGGCTACGACACTCAAGATCACGCCGATTACAGCCGCTTTCTCGATCTCCCCCGCCACCGAACGCTCGAGCATCAACACCGACAGCGGAGTTGTCGCCGGCGTCGCCAAAAGGATCGGAGTGCTGATGTCGCGAATGCTAGACATAAAAACCAGGACAAAATGCTTACGATCATCGGCGCTATGAGAGGAACCGTAATCCGACGGAACGTCGTAAACGGACCCGCACCGGAGACGCGGGAGGCCTGCTCTAGCTCTTCCGTGACCTGAGCGAACGCGGCCTTGAACATCTGCGTCCCAATCGGCATATCCTTCAAAACCACTGAGAAGATCAGCACAAACATTGTCCCGTACAGAAAATTGAAGAAGCGCACGGAGAGAAAGATCCACAACAAAGACAACCCGAGCAGAATTCCTGGGATCGCCCAAGGAATCCAGACGAGCAGACTCAACGTCGCGCGACCGACAAAGCGGCCGCGCAGGATCAAATATCCGAGAACCGAGTAAACCACAACCCCCACACCCGCAACGCTGAACCCCAGGATCAAAGAGTTCTGTAAGGCGCTCGTAAAGGCGGGATCGCCAAGCACCGCAGCCCAATGTTGGATCGTAAACGGCTGCTGAAGACCGAACATTCCAAAAACTTCATGAACGAGCCGATCAGCACCATCGCCAATGGGAGATAAATGCTGACGGCGATCCATAGAATTAACCAGCCCGAGGCAAAATATCGCCACTTGCCGATCAGCGCCGGTCTGAAGCTCGCGCCGCCCGGTCTCAGAGTCGCAAATTCATGATGTCTGGAGGACCTTTGATATAAAAGCACCGCCCCAAAGAGCACAAACACAAAAGATTGTGCTGAGAGCCATCGCCTCGTGAATAGAGTGGCGGATCCCAACGCACTAAATCATAAATGCGGGTTCCATAGACGTAAATGCCTGCCGGGATTCCAATGATCTGTTCGATCTCAAAAGCTTCGAGCGACCGGATGAAGGTGGCAATCGTGACCACTAAGACCGTGGGCCAAAGGAGAGGCAAGACGATCCGTCTCAAAGTCCGAAGCGGTCCCGAGCCGCACGTTCTCGCGCTCTCTTCGAAAGAAGCGTCCATCTGTCGAAATGCAGGTGTCAGTAAGATAGTCATCACCGGCACCGTAAGCAGGGTCAAGTGAACCCATAGGATGCCGGAAAAAGAATAAATGTTGAGCCGGATGGCGATCGGTAGCACGTGCGCCAGCAGCACATTGATCAAACCATGATGCGGGATCCAACAAGGCGATCCAGCCGATGGTGACTGAGAGTGGCGGTGGAGGAACCATGCCATCCATAGCGAGAACTCGATAAAAGGGGAGGCGGGAATCCTGACCCGGATTAACAGCCAAGAAACCAGAAAGCCACGGCGAGGCCCAGAAACGTTCGCGCAGATAACAATACACTGTACATCAATGCCTTAATTGTCTGAGGGGCACCAAACGCCTGCCGCCAACCTTCGAACCCCCATGAGATCTCTTCTGCCCCAATTGCGAAGTATTGAAGCTGTTGAGAATCAGAAATCCCAATGGCACCAGGGTAATGAATCCTATTCCTAAAAGGAGTAGAAAGCCCACAAAGCTTTGGGCTGACCTTGCCAAGATTATCGATCGAGACCGCGCCATCGTCGTGTTACGCCGGCCAGAGTTTTATTTCATTCAGTCGCAGCACGACGGTTTTGTCCGCGTTGAAGCCTGAAATTCGGAGCCGTTTCGAGAACAAACTCGGCATTGGCGGCACTCACCGCGCATTCGTAGCGGCTGCCGACGTAAGAAACATCGACCACCACACCCGGAATCTCCCCGCACCAGGCTCCCGCCCGTTCGTCAGGATCTCAATGTCCTCCGGACGGACGGCGATTTTTAACTTTCCACCGGTGGGTATAGGAGTTTGCTCAACAAGCGGTACGCAACTTCCACCCGAGAACTCGATCTTTCTTGTTGAGCCATTCTCCTTTACCTTGCCTTCGAATGTGATCAAGCGACCAACAAAGTTCTGGACAAAGAACGACGCCGGATCTTTGTAAATCGCTTCCGGACAATCGATCTGCTCGATGTGCCCGTGGTTCATAATAGCGATGCGATGAGACATGGACATGGCTTCTGTTTGATCGTGGGTTACGTACACGATGGTGACAACCCCACCGATTGTTGCAGTCGCTTCGAGCTCGAAGCGAAGATGCTCTCGCAATTTTCGCGTCGACGTTGCTGAGCGGCTCGGTCCAGCAAAAGCAGGTCAGGCTCATAAGCCAGGCTTCGCTGCCAATGCCAATCGCTGTTGCTGCCCCGCTAAGTTGAACCGGCCGGCGCTGTCTCAAGCCCGGCGAGACCGACGGAGATCCAAGACCTCCCCACTCTCCTAATTTTGGCCGTGTCCCAACGACGCACTTCCAGGGGTAAACAACGCTTTGCTGCCACCTGCCATGTGGGGCCAGACCGCATAATGATTGAAAGACCAAACCGATAAGTTACGCTTTTCGGCGGGCACAAGAATGCGCCGCGCTCCGGCGACGCAATCAGTCGGCCGTTCAACCAGATCTCCACCGGAGTCGGATTCCTCAAGACCAGCGATCAAGCGCAACGTCGTGCCTTGCCGCAACCGCTAGGCCCCTAACAGACTGAAAAACTCTCCCTTGGCGACCTGAAAAACTGACTTGGTCCACCGCAAGGGTCGAACCGCAACATCGGCGAACCTTTTCAAGTCTTAATAGTGTTTGCTTGTTTGCGCTCACGTTGAATATATATTTGTTCGAGCGAAACGGCGGTCCTCGGCGCCGAAGGCGCGTCGCATTTATCGCCCCAAGAGTTCTCGCACCTGCTCTCCTAGTTTATGCTGAACTGCGATCATATCCCGCCGCAGCCGTCCACATATTCGGAGCTGCGGCTTTGGGAGGATAGTATTCGGGTACGTACTCACGGGAACGTCCGTACGTAGCAGGACGTTGATAAAGATGCGGTCTGTGGAACGCCTCCCGGCCTGGCCGCGTCAAAAACCAATTAAGAAAACGGTCGCGGCATTTGGGATGAGGCGCCTCGCTTCGGTAGGGCAATCACACTGAAGCCACCGGTTAAGTAGCCCTGTGCGTCGGCAAGACCATCGGCCGTCAGGGCGATACCCCTCTTTCCTTAGCGACTCGATACGGTCCTGTACTTGCGCTATCCCGATTGCGTATTTGCCTTGTGCCAGCCAATCTGCGACCTGTGAATAACTCCTCGTCAAAACCACGTCCTGTCCTTTGAAGAGGTCAATGATGAACCGTTCTCCGAACGTCACCAACAAATAATTGGCGACAGCTTGCCCGGCGCCCGCGCCGCGAGGATCGTGAGACGCAATTTTTCCTTCCACCGGGCCGCAACAGGTCTTTCCAACTTCTTACGGCATTTGGACCAACCAAGCTTCGGTTCAGCAGGATGTAACCGAAGATCCATTCGAGGCTATGCACGGCATAGCGCTTTTTCGCGATCCAGCCATTTAAAAACCCGTTCCTTTGAAAACCTCCACCGATTTTGGTTCCGGCGACCTCCGGCCAAATGATCCTTCCTGGTAGCGCTTCAAGGAGATCCCGGTTTTGTAGCAACGCGAATGCGCCCGAAAACGCGACATCGATACTCGTCTTTTTCGGCGGCGATTTCAGCTCTCAGGCGAGGACCCAATGACGCCAAGTCGCCGGTTTGGTATTCCAAGCGAAATCCCGGGAAACTGCTTTTGAAAAGCGTCCATCAGCGACGGGCGGATGCCGGCTGGTGCAGGGCCAAGGTATCACTACCTTCCCTCACCTCTCGCTTTAGACACAGTATCGTCCCAGCGCCCTTGTGCCTCCGATGCGAAAACTTCGCAAGCGACCGGGCGGGCAAAATACTTTATGCTACTGAGAATAAAGTAACGTGGGAGAATTCCAGCTGAAGAGAACCCGCATGTGTGACGACGATAAGCCCAGCCAGCCGCGGTCCAATACGTCGGCGCGTCCCCGGAGTCCGCCCATTTTTCCCCAGCAATCAAATGCTGTTCGCCACCAGACGCCTTACCTCCGTACATCAGCGACCGATTAGCTCCTCTACCTGCTTGCCCAACTTGACTCTCGTAACTTGAAACTCCTCGGTATAGGTATCCAGGTAATTCAACCCTGCCACAGGAAGCGCATAGTCGGGTACGTAGTCCTGCGCGGCACGTCAACCCCGTAAGGCGACGGATAGAGCTGCGGCCGATGGAGCGCCTCTGGCCCTGTCTCTACTTAATACCCACACTGACAAACACGGACGCTGCGTCCAGTGCATGCGGCGCACTTTTGAACACGGAGACCACGCTGAATCCTCCCGATAAAGTTCCCGGCGCGTGCCTCTGTAAACTGTATGCTCTGAGCGGCATACCCTCTTTTTAAGGCTTCGATTCGGTCTGGAACTTGGGCTATACCGATCGGGTACTTTCCTGCGCCACCCAGTCAGCGACTTGGGAATAACTCCGTGTTAACGCAACCTCCTGGCCCTTATAAAGATCGACGATGAATTTTCCTCGAGCTTTCGGACAAGATAGCTCGCTACCTCCTGCCCAGCACCCGCGCCTCTAGGGTCATGAGAGGCGATCCTGCCCTTCCATTCAGGCTTCCAGCAAATCCGTCCAAGACCTGATCGACGCCGGATTCACCGCCTTGGAGTTCACCACACAATATAGCCGAATACCCATTCCGAAGTTTGCACCGCGGATTGCCGCTCCCGGATCGATCCACTTCAGCCCTTGCCGTCTGAAGAGCGCCAGTGACCAGCGCCAGCGGTCGGGAGAAGCTCGCCGCCAACGAATCAATGATGTCTTTATTTCTGAGGACAGCAGTACCCCCGATCACGAGATCGAAGGTCGCTTCTTCTGACCAATCTCCTTGCGCGCACTCGAGATGCCAACTCTCCGACGCTCCCGGATTGATATTCCACTGCCAAATCAGAATGGGCCTTCCGAAAGCCTTCGATCAGGGGAAGCGACGGACCTCAGCGGCCCGGGGTCCGAGGAGCGTAACCTTCCTCTGCTTTCGCGTCTTGGACGATCTTATCCCATGCGATAGTAGCGGGTTTCGGCGCTTCCGCAGCCCACTGACAGCGCTGAACGCGCTTTGGCTCGTCACCTCCCGCTGATCGATCTGCGGGGTTCCGGTAAAAAATCATCATGCCAAGAGCGCCAGTTGCGGCAAGCAGCCTCTAAGCCTTCTTTGGCTTTCTAGTTTTGACTTGTAGTGAATCACGGCTTTTCCTTTTCCCTCACGCAAAAATAACCCGCGCCATGTTGAATTTTTTTCATCACGTAGCCCCACTGTGAAATGAAACACCAGCGTGATACGTCCGGCTCCGGTTTCACAGACGCTCAATCCACACGCACACAGAAAGTCTCCCTACCGTCTACTCTCTTGATTGGACAGCACGAGCGTTTTCATGGCAGTACTTTCGCCATGCCGTCAAAACAACATCTGGGCGGAAAAGCCGTTCCCGCCCCCAGCCCCTTCTTCGGAATAAAAGCGATCCGTAAGCTGAACCATTTCCGCATCCTGTCCGTTAAAATGGACGTGTCCCAACCACCTCCACCATAACCAATAGGCTAGGCGGAAACGCCAAGCGTTTAAGGCGGTGGTTTTTTTAACTGAAATTTGAAAATAGTGGTGGTGTCTTTCATCCGAAGGAACGTACCATTCAAAGTGAACAATGCCTGGCGTGGGGAACGGATCGACTCTCAAAAACCCGGTAAGTGCAAGGCGCTCACCGTGGGCCTCTTTCAGGGTTTTTCCACCATTGTTGTTCATTCTATGGCCACCGCCCCAGCAGGGATACTCACCTACCAAAACAGATGGCCCCTGTGTGTAGCCAACTGGATCGGTTAACTAATCCTGCAGGAGCACGTTGGTTTTGTATGCTGGGAATCTTCGGAATACGGTTAACCAGGCATTTCTATGCAAATATGCGGCATGAGATGCGTCCAGGCCGTTTTCTGCTGCAAGTCGCCAATTGCCGATTCTCTGAGTTACTCTGTATACCGAGAACTGCCTTTTTCGTCCAAAATATCTTCGGGCACGTCTTCTTCAAAAGGGGTGGTTGCCGGTCTCCAATAAAACCCTAATAAGACCTTTTCTTTCTTCTACGGGATAAGAGGAAACTCGCAACACCTTCACCAACAATTGAGGAGTCTGGCCCGTCGGTGATCGCTGCGCACGCAAAGTCCATCTGAAAGGTCAAAAGTCCATCCGTGGTATCGGCAAGTGATGGTGTTCGGTGCCGAAACCAGCAGGTGTCCTGAATGACAATGGCACTCCGCGATGCGGACAGCGGTTTTCTAGCGCATAACATTTTCCCTGGGATCGAACGAAAACCAGCTTTTCTCCGAGGAGTTGGAACGGGCCACTGGCTTGCGTCGAAGGTGGCGCGACAACATGCCCGGATACTCAATAATTGCGAAATCCCCAAAAACCGCCTCCTCGTAACGCGACCAAGGAGATGATTTTCTCGTGGGCGAGATTTCTTCTGTTCTGGTGAGCGCGGCTGCCAGTGTCATGACACGCGAAATAAAGCTCGTGACAGTTTTCGTGAGATCGGCGTTTCTAATAAAAAGGCTCACTTGGTATCTTGACCGGATGCTATCAAAGAATTTCCCCCTCTTAAGAGATTCAAGCGGCTCCCACGTTACAAACTGCTCTGGCCCAACATTCTTTGGCCTTTGGGAGCTTCCTGAGCGATTGAAAAGTCTCCGTTACATGGACGACACCCTGGAATATCGGGGCTCCAAAATCGCGCGACAAATGCCTTCGAAATAAGTCCAAGTTTCTTCCTCCGTGCGTTGATCCGAAAGCTTCAGGATAACTTTTGCCAAATGGCCCGCGCCTCTTTCGGGATTTGCGGAGGGCATGTAGTATCCCCCCTCGGCCAGAGCTTTTAACACGCTTTCAGCCAGCCGCGCGTTTCTCTCAGGACCCGCTGAACGTCTAGCGGCAAGAGCACCTTTGCAGCCATGGAACTTCTCTTCAAACAGGTTCAAACGAACCGGGTAACCCCGATCCACCAGTCTCAGATGATAGGGCGGACTAATTGCCAGTAAGTCAATTTGTCCGGCGGTAAAATGCAGCCACTCTTGGCTTCTGACAATGCCTCCCAGCGCGAACAAAGATGACCTTGGAGGGGCGTACTCCTTCCTGTTGGAACAACGCTAACAGTCCGGAATGGGAGCCCGAACCGAATTGCGGAAATCCCAGTGCCGTCTTCCCCCTCGATGTCCTTTTAAATGCGTCATGCTTTTGCTAAAGAACACATAGTAGGGAAGCAAATTTAGAGTAGCCGCAAAAATGGTGATGTCGCCGCCGCTTAATCTGAACATTCATCGGCCCATTGGCTGGAACGAGCGCGGCATCGATCTCTCCGCTCGCCACTTGAGCCCATAAGGATGGGATGCGTGCCCGATATATAAAAACAGACTTTCCTAACGCCACGCCATATCTTTCAAAAAAGCCCTCTTTCTACCTGGCCATCCAATACGCCGCCGTATAGCCCGCATCGAGGGCGCGCTGTATGCAAAATTTACCTTGGCTTCGGCTGCCGAAGAATGGAGCGGCAGCGAAGGAAAAGACCATCCATGCCAGGATCGCCGTTGTTGTCGGGGTCCCGTCATTGCCCGCTTAAGATCGAGCTTGCTGAATGCTATGAACGCTTTCATTCCCTTTTAGAAACCTGCAAGACCGCCTCGTCATGAGCTTCGCGGGCTGCTCCCACTGCGGCCAATGTGCGGCATCCTTATACAAGAGAACCGAGCTCTCCGTGGAATAAGGCTGCTGATGCATTGCCCCACATCGGGACCGGTGCCTGGGATTTTTATCAGTCCAGAGAAACCAACGCGGGGGCCTCCTGATGTCCTTCAGTCTCTGGGCGGGAATTTGAAACGTCCGGGAGTCGCCGTCGCCGAAGCTGAATTGTTAAACACATCTGTCAATGCTTTTTGACGTTCCGGATCTGCATAGATTCGATAGCGAACCTCAACGAGTTCATCGGTTACACGGTCCGGAGATGCCATGAGGCCACTCCAACCTTTTTTTCGAATCGTTTCTCGAGTAGGATTGTTAATGGCTTCCATGGACCGCTGCCGCAACAACTGCCTACCTTCCGCGGGCTGCTCCTGGATAGTCCCGGGGATCGAACCGAATGCCCGCTGTTGTGTTCTAAAATCAGCTTTGCCGAGACGATCGGGATAGTGCAGAGCGAACCACAGACCGACCCGAACCACCGAGCGATTCCCCCTCTATGTGCGCCTTTTCGATTCCAAAAGCATCCAGCAGATCAACAACGATTTGCTCGGCATAGGTAGGAATCGATCGCTCGTTGTACGGAGGCTCTTCCCCGAATAGCCATGCCATAGGAGATCGAACGCCATCGCATGATATTGTTTGCCCAGCCGAATCACATTGCGACTGTAGGCTTCTGGCATGCCCGCCGACTCCGTGGATTAATAGAAGGGCTTCGCCTTCTCCCTCGGGACTCGATCGCCACGTGTCTTATATCTCTTCCCATAAAATCGGACTTGGCTTCCCGTCAGATCGACCCAAATTGTACTCACGGTTGCCTCCCTTTTACCAGCCTCCAAAACGAACTGCAGCGACCATACCTCTTGCCCTGTCCATGCATCGGTTCGCTCGACCCTAACTTACTCCATGTTCCAATACGCAAACCCCAATCCCGTGACTGCGTGATGGGCCGGGATGTAATCGACCATGGCTGCCTTGGCGCCGTTGCATGCGCCAGCGACGACGATCCAACTGCGGATTTCGCCGGTGCCGCTGCGCAGCGTGTCCCGGAATCGAACTCGAACAGGTGACACACAGCGCGGCACCGTTGCTGCGCGTCGCAGCTGTTCGAGCACCCAGCGATCCAGGGGAGCATCGATCCAACCGCGCGCGCGGTCCGCGCGGATCGGAGACAGTCCGCCCGAGGCCATGATCGCCACTTTCTCCGGCCGATCTTGAGCTGCGCGTCGGCGATCGACGGCCGGTTCGTAACATCTGCGCGCCGGACGGCATCGGCGGAAAATAAAGCGCCGACATGGGATGAATTCGGAATATTCAGCTTCGGGCGTGACTTTCACCGTCGGCCGCGTGAAGGCGTGGCCAAGGCCGCGCTTTGGGCCGGCCGAGCGGTCTGAGCTCCCACTTCTTGAAACGTCGAAGCCCTTCCGGTTCAGCCTCAGTGAAGATAAGTCGCCAAATCGCATGGCAGCGCAGCGTGATGTGGTTTTCTTCCTTCGGGCTCGCCGATCGAGGACCGATATTTGATGGACGCCATGAACTTCGGCCGCAGGTAAACATACAAAACGGCGGCATGTTCGCTTCGGTGAAGACTTCCGCCTGATCGTCGCCGACGACCAGCGAGAACGTCCGGGCTTGTAAGCTTCAGATCTGCTGCTTTCTTGAGTGCATCGAAGCCGCTGATTGATGCGGTCGATGTAGCCTTGCAGCACCGCGGAGTTTCTTTGTCGATCTTGGCGGCTGCGGCACGCCGCTGGTCAGCACTCGCTAGATCGACGACTCAGCGCTCCAGTCACGCGGAACATCGACGGGCATGGGAAGTGCGGCCAAACCTAATCCTAACATTAGTGCGACTCTCCTTCTTCGTTCACGATCACGTCGCAAGCATCATCCGCCATTCGACAGTACAACTATTCGCCAGATAATAGTCGCGCTGATAGCCTTCATCCTCGCACAGCCGCGATCCGTTGAGCCCGACGGGCATGCTCGTGGCAATGTTTGCGCCATGCGTGGTCAGCCCGACGTCCGGGCGATACAGCCTCTCGCGCTTCCAGCCATCTTCTTCGCAATAGAAGGGATCCATCGAGCTTGACCATCCGTGCATCCTCGGCCCGTTGAACTGCACATGGGCCAGCCAGCGCCACCATAACCAGTAGGCCAAACGAAACCGCACAGCCTTAAACCCGAGGTGTCCACTTGACCGAAAACTGAAAGTAACGGTGATGGCTGCTCGTCCACCGGGACATACCACTCGAAATGGACGATGTCAGGGGCGGGAAAGGGATTCACTCGCAAATAACCGGCAGCCGCAGCTGAGTTTTGGTCGGTGACCCTTTGCGCGGCCATTTCCACCACTCGCCGTTAGGCCAAACGCCCAAACCAGGATAGTTCGCCTTCCAGCGAGCGGCGCGTTTTGCGTGTAACCGACCCACGGCTCGACGATTTGCGGCGCGACATTGGTTTTTGCAGCGGGAAATTTTCGCAACAAGCGTGAGCCAAGCGTTTCGATGCAGATATGCCGCGTGGGACGGATCCAGTCCATTCTCCGCCGCCAAGCGCCAGTTGCCGCTCGCTCAGTCGTACGTGAACACCCGATGACCGCGTCGTGCGCGCAAAGTCTCTGCGGCACATCGTCCTGCAGCGGCGGCGGCGTCACCGTCGCCGATAAAAACCCAAATCAGACCTTTGCGCTCATCGCGACCGGATAGGTTTTCACCTTGCTTTGCCGACGATCGGCGAATCCGGTCCATCGGTTAGCGCCGCGACGCACGTGCCGTTGGCAACATCGATAAGTCCAGCCGCAGATAGCGGCAAGTGATCGTGTTGGTGCCGGGAATCGCATCGGCCCGACGGAAAGCGGGATGCCGCGATGAGCGCAGCGGTTCTCCAGCGCATAAAACATTTTCCTTGGTACCGGACAAACAGCACTTGCTCGCCGAGAATTTGCAGCGCAACCGGGCGACGGCGCAGCTTGCAGCGACATCATCGCGGGATACCAATAGTTGCGGAAACCCCAGCGCCGCCTCATCGTAGCGCGGCCATGGGCTGGTCCTCGCACCTTTGACGCTGCCTGACTCGCCTGTGTGGGCAATCACGCTACGATTCCATGCTCATCTATCCTGCCGCTTCTCGAACGTGAAAATCATCATGAGCCGCTTCTCCGCCGAGTATCGGATTGAGAACCTCGGCTCGCTCCCGCGTACAGGTGTCGATGGCTGCGTAGCACCAAACACTTCGTCAGTTGTTTCATCCCGGCAACGTTGCTTGTCTCCATCAGAGAAGACGCTTCGCGCTGAGACTCGTTGCTGGCGCGATCGGGCATGCCGAGACGCGCGGTGGGAATTCCCGCGCGCGCAAAATATTGGCATCGGTGGCGCCGCTGGTTTTGGTGCGCGGCGTATGCTTCTTGCTTTCGACGAATTCCCACGCTTCCGCATGCATGATTGAATGATCCAGTTATTGGGATCGGTGAGACTGCCCGGGATGCTGAAGAATCATTTCCCACTGCCAACGACAGGTCCGGATTCGCCTTGACGATCCGTTCGATGGCTGCACCAAACTGGCGCTTCGCTTCCACGGGACTTACCCGCGGACTTATTCTCGAGATCGACATAAAAATGACACGCCGCCGGCACGAACGCCGGCTTGTGTGGTCCAACCCACTTGAATCGCGTTGATCGATCCCTGCGGCGCCACCAGTCCGGAAGTGCTTTTTCCGTATATTCGGCAAACCACTCTTCCAACAACCCGATTACCTTGGCGGCGTGAACAATCGGATTTCTACCTTGACGACATGGCGTACGCCAGTGTAATTCAAATCTCCTCTCACGATCACTTTGAACCAACATAATCCGACCTCTTCCCAAGCGACGGATCAACCGCGGTTTGGCGATGATCGCGAAATCATCCGCGCACGCCCTGTTCCAGCATGAAAGCGCAACCGCGCGCCTTGACCGGCATTGAACTTTTCAGACGACGGCCGCCGGTTTGTCGGCATCCCGCCCGCTCCCAATCCGACTAACAGCGAACCTTTAAGCGGCACGGCGGCGGCTTTGATCGCCTGTGCCGCGGCAATCACGCAGGCCGCATAGCCCTTGGGATTTTCCGCGCCCATGCCGACAACGTCGCCGTCTCGCGATATAGCGCGTGCGTCGTCATCTCGTCCGGCAACCGATCGCCGATCCACGGACATTCTTCTGTCCGGGTCGGTTGAAAACGCGGTATCCAAGGGCGCATAGAGCAAGAGATCGGCGCCGTCTCCTTGTCCCTCGATCCTGCCGATCGGCATTGCCTTGATCGTCATCCATCTGCTGATAATAGGCACCGACGCCGCTTGTATTCATGACATCGACGACCGCTCGAGCGAGTTGTCCTTCCTCGCCGGTCGGACTCGGGATACTCGCCATCATGCGATTGAGCTCGGCAAGCTTGCCTCTCGTCGATCCTCACGCCACGCTCGCTTGACCCATGTGCTCACGGTCTTTCGCTGAGCGCTGACGGAGCGCTGCTGAATCGGAGCATCGATGCCATACTTGGCTTTATCGCAGACATTACGCGTTCTGAAAAAATTGAGCACCAGATGATTGAACTCGTCGCGGTGTTCCACGTGCGCCCAATGACCGCAGCGCGGAAAGATATGCATGCGCGCATCGGCAAGGCGGCGCAGCATGAACAGCCCGACATCGAGCGCGCGCCGGCGCGATCATCCTGTCCCCACACGACCAGCGTCTTGGCCTTCACTTTGAGCAAATCGAAATAGAGATCCTCGGTCCCCGGCGCGCCATGCTTAGCCAGCGCGATCAACTCCGGATCGTTGCTCGCTTCGAAGCGCTCTTGGACCAGATCGTCAGTAATAAGCGATTTGTTGCTCACCAAACTTTCCAGCAGCTGGCGCATTTTCGCGATCGATGGACCGCCTTCCTTATAATAGTTGGCGATGTTTCTGATCCCTTCCAAGGGCATCGGCTGGAATATGCTTCCCGCCTTGATCACGCCGCTGCCGATGACAACCACCTTGTCGACTCGACTCGGATGATCGACGGCGAGCTTGAGCGCCGCCTGGCCGCCCATGGAATTGCCGATGAAATGCGCCTTTTCAATACCCATCGCCGCCATGAACGCATCGAGCACATCAGCGAGGAATGTCAGGCGCTGATCTTTAATCACCGGCTTATCCGATTTCCCGAATTGCGGCATGTCGAAGAGGATCGTACGGTATTGCTGCGCAAATGCATCGACGTTTCCTTTGAAGTTGCTCCATCCCGACGCGCCCGGGCCCGCGCCGTGAATGCACATAACCGGGAAGCCGCTGCCGAACTCGTGATAATGAAGCTTCAGATTCTTCGCGCTTATATATTTCCTGCCGGCTCTTTTTCTATGGGCATTATTCCTCCGGGTTCTCGATTTCGGTGCAACCTTTCACGGCACAGTGAAGACAAGACTGCCGTAGCGCGTTAGGTTGCCAATCGCTCAAGCGCTTTTATGCCGCGTCTCGCATCGCAAGATCTAGTTTCATACAGTTAGTCGAACAACTTTCCGAGTGTCAAGAACAAATGTTTTTTAGGCGTCCCACAAGGCTGGCAGTCATTCCGCGAAACGCGCGTCGTTCGAGAGCACACGAGCCCTGCTGAATGCGACACGCCAGCGAAATCCTTGACAAGGAAAAGGGCACTGCCAAATAGTATGGTGGTACAGGCGTCTTATATCGTGAGACTTACACATCTTGAATGAGTTCGAAGAGCCATCGCTGCAGCGTGCGCTACCTGGGCGCTGAACACGCTTCCTGTGATGGGGTCGCGTGCATAGTGTCGCCGTAGGAAACCTGAATGAATAAAACGATGACCGTTCAGTTGAGCGTTCTTTTGATTTTTACGTTCCTTGGAACATCCGCTCTCGCTCAAACCAAACCGGCTTGCCGATTGGAAGGCCGTTGCTGGAAGCAGCCAAACGCGAGGGAATGGTCAAAGTGCGCCTGTCCTCCGCGCCGTGAGTTCGCTCTCGCTTTCAAGAAAGGCTTTGAAGATGCCTATCCCGGAATACCGCTCGAAATCACGCGCGGCGACCTTGCCGGCGTTTCCCTCCGAGTCGCCAAGGAGCAAGGCCGCCAAAATGTTTCTGTGGGATGTTTATACCGTTCGGACCAGGAGCGGAGATATTCGATTTGAAGAACAAGGGCGGCTTGGAGTCCCTCTGGGATTATCTGAGCTCTGCCCGAAGTGCTGAACGATTCGGCGTGGATCGGCGGCATCAAAGATCGTTTCTCGACGTCGAACAGAAGCACATTTTCGGCATGTTTTACACGATATCCACCGGATCGATCAATCGAGACGCCCTTCCCGACCTCAAGATAAGATCGTTCGAAGAGTTGCTGAGCCCGCACTCAAAGGAAAAGCTGGTGTCCGTCGGATCCGCGCGTCGGCGGCTCGGGCGAGTCGCTTGGCGGCGGCGGTTTTCCAACGGTACGGCCGCGACGGGTTGAAGAAGCTCTTCGTCGATCAAGATGTGCTGCTGATGCAAGGGCAACGTCGAAGTAGCCGAACAGGTGGTGCGCAAAGCGCGGCCGATCTCGCTGACGAGCGTCAGTCCCGACTCGCAATTCCGCTTCAAAGAGGCGGGTGTGAAACTGAACATTGAGGATCTTGTTCGTTCCCTGAGCTGCGCGCGCGCGGGAACCAACGGCTCATGTCCGGCGATTTTTAAGAATCCGCCCCATCCCAACGCAACAAAAGTCTTTATCAATTGGCTGCTGTCCCGCAACGGCCAGAAAATCATTTCTGAGGCGAGGGCGAGCCGAGCGCGCGCACCGATGTGCCCGCAGTCAGCCCCGAGATGACGCGCCCAAACCGGGCGTCAAATACCTCTACGCCCATAAAGAAGAAGTCATGACGAAATATCTCGCTCCAGCGCAAAAGATCCTGCGGGAACTGATCCCCTGAAAAGAAGTTCACTCAACATGCGGCGGATGCAGATTGCATGCTCGATGTTCAAAACCTGATCAAACAGTTCAACGTGCGCGGCGCTGCTTCGGTTCATGCCGTCGATGATGTCAGTTTTACCATCGAGCCAGCAAGGCGAGTTTTTACCCTCCTCGGACCCTCCGGCGTGCGGCAAAACGACGACCTTGCGATGCGTGGCCGGGCTGGAGCGGCCGCAAAGCGGCAAGATTCATTTGCGCGGCCGAGCTGTTCGACGCTGAGGAGCTGAGTTTTCGTCGTTCCGAATCAGCGAAACATCGGCATGGTTTTTCAATCCTACGCGATCTGGCCGCATCTTGCCGTGTCGTTCAACAACGTCGCCTTTCACTCTGAAAGCAGCGGGACAGCGGAATGTCCAATCGACGCGCGACAAGGTCTGCCCGGGCGTTGGACCTTGTTGGTCTGGGCGGCTTCTGAAGAACGGCCGGCGACTCTTAGCTTAGCGGTGAGGAACAACAGCGCGTCGCAGCTGGCGCGGGGCGCTGGTGAAGGAGCGGACTTATTGCTCCTGGACGAGCCGCTCAGCAATCTCGATACGAAACTGCGTGAGCGCATGCGTTCGGAGCTAAAGCGGCTGCAACGGGAATTGGGCATCACGACCCTCTATGTCACCCACGACTCAGATGGAAGGTATTTTGCTCGGATCGGATCGCGGTGATGAACGGCGGACGAATTCTTCAGCTCGGTAAACCCGAACGAAGTATATGAGCGCCCCGACAGCCAGTTCGTCGCTGATTTCATGGGCTCGACCAATTTGCTCCGACGGCATTTTGCGAAAAGAAGTGGGCGCTGCCGCGCTCGAAGTCGTGCAGACGGATCTTGGCCCGCTACTCTGTAGTTTTGCCGCGCGCATTGGCTTCCGGCTCCCGGGTCGTCGATTTCGGTCCGCCCGGAAAATATTAAAATCGCCAAGGATGGCGCATCCGACGAAAACAATATCTTGGAAGGCAGAGTCAAAGAACGGACTTATTACCTCGGCATGGTCGAGTATGCGATCGACGTGCTCGGTTTCGAGCTGCGCGTGAGATCAGCCGCGGACAGCAGCCGAGATAAACGGCAATGGATCGGTTCGACTGAAGCTTGCCGCGGATAAGTGCGTTGCTATCGCGGTCGATAAAGGAGGGCAGAGTCATGAACCTGCGGCAACTGTTCAAGAATGAATTTTTAACCCTTCTGACCCAGGGCGACTCCCACGAGGCGTTTTTCGAAAGAGAAATTCATGGTCATGCGCCCGAGCCTCCGCTGCCGGAGGAGGCGCGGCGACACCTGAGCGCTGGCATATGCCGGAGCAGGGTTTTCGGAATTATTGGTATCCAGTCATGCTGTCAAGGCAGCTGAAGAAGCGTCCCGTTACAGGCGATTGCTGGGAGAGGACATCGCTTTCTGGCGCGACGGCGGCAAGGTCATGCGATCGCGGATCGCTGCCCGCACCGCGGCGCCAGCATATCCAGAGGCCATATCCGCTTTCCCAGGCTCGGGAACGATCACCTGTCCTTATCACGGCTGGACATATGACGGACGAGTCAGCTGCGGGCTTGCATTCAGGAAGGGCCCCATTCGGTCATGCCGTCGAAGGTAAACACCAAGGCCTACCCGGTCGAGGAACGGTTAAACGTCATTTGGGTTTGGATCGGTGACATGGAAGCAGTGCCGATAGAAGAGGATTTGCCGGTGGCGATGAAAATCCCCGGAGTCGTCAATTTGATTCATTTCACCAAGGTTTGGAATACACTAACTGGGTCATTGCTGTTCGACAACTTCATCGACGGTCTGCATGCTCCTTTATCTGCATCGCCTCTCGCCGCAGTTTTTGCTCCGCAAGCTGGCCGTTTCGCGCTCGTTGATGGCCGACCCCATTATCAGTTCGTCGAGCACGACGGCAAATTACTCGAAGTGCTCATACCCGGGGTGCACAGCGCCCGGAAGACAGACAGGACTGGTTTTTGAGATGGAATATCCCAGGTCTCGGAGAATTTCCTGACAATGAGTGGTGGCGATTTCGAGCGCCCCAAGATGAGGCCCAAAGAGAATTTTATGCCCGGAATCCCGCCGGGATCCTTTCGTTCATGGGCTGCCATCGTACGTCCATACCGTTCATAAAGATCTGTACTTTACGCAATTCATCATACCCGTTGACCGCTATCACCTTTACAACATGTGCGCCCTAACCGGTGACACCTTGAAGGCAATCGAGAAAACTCTGCGTGGCGTCTTTACTTACAAGATTTTTAGCGTCACCCACGATCGAATTGTTTATCGGCCAAGATACCGCGGGTTCTGCGCTATTCGACGTTTGGCCCGGAGCACGCTCTCCCCGCTGGATCAAGACGTTATCTACTGGCGCAAGTTTGCCAGCGCGCAATGCGCGCGGCCATATGAAGAGTCAAAAAACGTTGGGCAAAGAAATGGCTTTCCCGACGAGAGCGAAGAATTCAATATGCCGCGTGAAGCGTTCTAAATAACTGGCACGAAGCGTGCGGGACAGACCGTGAATGAGCCTCGCCAACACGGACACGTCGTCAATGCGTATCGGCGATAGATCTGCACTCGGGAACAGAGATTCCCGAGAACAATCCTGAATCGGCTTCTCGCCTATGAACTCAGCATCGCTTTCCCTAAATCGTTTTCGCTCGTCGTCTTGGTTTGAACCGGGAGCCGTCTTTCTAACGATCGTTCTGGTTCTGCTGGCTTTCTCGTGCTGTCTCCGATTTATCTTTTGCTCGTGTCGAGCCTGCAAAGCGGCGGCGGAGCCGCGTGACAGCTTTGCTTCTGGATCGCCGCGTTCAACGAACCCGGCATCCTCAAGGCCTTCTTGAACACTCTGATGGTAACCGGTGTGGTCCAAGGTATTTCCATTCCGATCGCCATAGTGATCGCCTGGCTGATCGCGCGCACCGACATGCCGGGAGCTCAGTTTGCGGAACTGCTGTTCTGGATAACATTCTTCATTCCGACTCTGGCAGTGTACTTCGGTTGGATACTTGGTCTGGGACCCGAAGTTCGGTCTCGGCAATCAGCTTCCTGACGGGCATCGGGCTTTTACACGACGCCCCGGCCAATATTTATTCCCTCGGAGGTATTATCTTTACTCATCTGACGTCCCTGAGTATCTCGACCAAAGTCATGATGATGGCCGCGGCTTTCCGAAACATGGATGCCACCCTCGAAGAAGCGGCGCGCATGTCCGGCGCCGGCGCGCTCAAACCTATTTCGCATCGTCGTGCCCGCCAGCGCACCGATGATTTTGCGTCGCCTCGCTCATGTCTCTGATTCGCTCATTTGAGTCCTTCGAAGTCGAATTGGTGCTCGGCACGCCTTTTCGCTTTTCGGTTTATAGCACCAAGATTTATTCGCTTGATTCATCAGACGCCCGATGAATTACGGCGGCGCTGACGGCGCTCAGCATGTTGATTCTTCTCGCATCCTGCCGTTGGTTGTCATGCAGCATTGGATCAGTCACCGCCGGCCAGTACACCACGCTGACGGGCCGTTACAAACCGACTGCTTTCGAGCTGGGAAAGTGGCGCTGGCCGATCGCGGGCGTGGTTTTCATGGTCGCCAGTCTAGCGACCATCATCCCCTGATTTTTCTAGTTACGGGAAGCGTGATGAACCTTTTTCGGCCATTTCGAGATCGAGCGAGTCTGGTCGCTGCGCCATTGGGGCATGGTGCTAAGCGATCACGGCTTTCTCAAATCGCTGAAAAATACCCTAGTGCTCGGCTTTTCCACGATGGCTATCGCGATTGTCGCATATGGTTTGCTCGCCTACGTGATCGCGCGGACCCAGTATGTTTTGCGCTGGGCGTTCGATCTGGTGACCTGGCTGCCTTTCATGGTGCCCGGCATCGTGCTTGAGTCTCGGCTATATGTTCTTTGCGCTGCACAGTTCATTTACCCAATACGTCTATGGCACGAAGCTTCTTCCTCGTGCTGATTCTGGCGCTAACGGTAATGACCTTTTCCGTGCAGATGTTGAAGAGCACGTTTCTGCAACTCGGCGCCGATCTGGAAGAGGCCGGCAGAGTCAATGGCGGTTCGTTCTGGTTTACCTTGCGGCATATTTTACTGCCGCTGATGTTGCCTGCTATAGCGGTGGTCGCGGTTATGGTGTTCGGTTCCGTGAGCCGGCAAGTGGGCAGCATCGTGCTTCTCACCACTGGCGAAAGCGAGCCGCTTTCAGTGCTGCAAATGGGATATTTGATGGCCGAAGATTACTCGGCTGCCGCTGTCGTCGGCACCCTGCTGGTCAGCATGGGCGTCCTCTTTGGCGCTTTTAGCCAGGAAATCTGGCCAGCAATTTGGCATGCATCAGACCTGAGAAGAAATATCCGATACGGCGAAACACATAAAATGATCGTTGATTTAGAAAGGAGCTGTTAAATGGCATCGAAAGAACTGGAGGAATTCGCGCGATTCGAACGATATTACGACGCGGCGGGAATTCGTACGCGTTGCTTCGAAAAAGGAGAAGGGAAGCCGGTAATACTGCTGCACGGAGGGGCGGCCACGCTGAAACTTGGGTGAAAAACCTAATCCCTCTATCGCAGAAGTTTCGCGTGCTGGCAATCGATTATTTAGGCCACGGCTACACCGATAAACCGAAGATCGACTACAACCTCGATGCGTTCTCTAAACATCTGCTGGATTTCATGGATGTGGCCGGCATCAAAAAAGCTCATTTGGTTGGGTGAGTCCCAAGGCGGTCAAATTAGCGTTTTGACAGCCTATCAACATCCCGAACGTGTCGATAAACTAGGTCTCGATCGTTGGCGGCATCCCGTCCAACGAGCATGGCTACGTGTCAGGTCAAAACCGACTTCAAGAATTGACCCGCGACGCGACCGGGACACCGACAAAAGAAACCATCCGCAAGCGCATGGAATGGCTATTTCACGATCCCAAAATTTTGCCGGATGAGTTGGTCGATATTCGGCTCAAAATCTACAACGATCCAGCGATGCAATATGTCTTAAACACTCGGGACCGCAGCGTTTATAACCTGATTGAAAAGATTCTCAAGCTCCAGGCGCCGATACTTTTTTCTGGACGACGCATAATCCCACCTGTCCTTGGCCGGTAGCCGATAAAGTGCATCAGAGCGTGCCCGGTTCGAGATTCGTCCTCGTCGACAAGTCCGGACATTGGCCGGCAGTATGAGCGCGCCGAAGAATTCAATCGAACCTTGCTTGAATTCCTCGACGATAGTCAAGATGAGGTGCTCATCGATACCTACAGAAAACGGTATTGGTGAGAACTCCGGCCGCCCTGTCGTTTAGCTGGCGAGGAAATCCATCATCAATTTCGCGACCAGTTGCGGCTGATCGTTTTGCACCTGGTGGCCCGCGTTGGCCACATAGTGAAACTTGATGTTCGGCAGCATTGTTTCCAACTGTCTGCCGAGCGCCACGGGGGCAAATCCGTCATCCTCGCCCCAGATGCAAATGGTCGGGATAGTAAGTTTCGGCAGGGTGTGACGCAGGTCGAACTTTAGGCGAAGATTAGGATCCTTCGTCAGTCTCTGCTGGCCTTCTTGAAATGTCTTTCTGGCCGCTTCCGCGCCGGGACGGTTGGCACAATCGTTCCGCAGTTTAACCAGCTCGTCGGTAATCAGGTTTTTATTCCAGACGATCGTCTTCAAGAATGCGCGCATGCTTTCTTCGGTGCCGTTATAGGCGCGGATCGCCTTCATGCCTTCGGTCACTGGGCTTTCCAATCCCATCGCTGCGGATATGGTATTGCTCGCTATGAGCAGGGAGCTTATCGACGCGGTCGGGATGCTGCAGCGCGTATTTCGCCGCGACCCAAGCGCCCTGAGAATTTCCGCCGACCACCGCCCTTTCAATACAAAGGGTATCCATGAACGCTTCGAGCTGGTCGACCCGGCTTTGTACGCCCTTCGCTGGCCGGATAATAGGGGTCCGTCTCGCCGAAGCCGCCGACGCTATCAAGCGCGTAAACTTGAAACTCTGGCTGCCAAGGTCGGCATCAACTGCCCGAAGCCGGCTTCGCCCGGAAGAGCCCGGCCCGCCGCCGTGGCACAGGACAAGCGCAGGCCCATTGCCGCCGCACTCGGTATAATGGGTGCGGAAGCGCCCGGTCATCACATTGCGAGAACGGAAATCCGTCATGATCAATTTCCTCCTTAAGCTCGGTTGATGTCGATTTGAGAAATGGGTATGCCCTAGGCTCTCGCGTCTTGTTTCTGCTTCTCCGCCAGCATCATCGCCACTTCGACGATCATATCTTCTTGTCCACCGACGACCTTGCGCTTGCCGAGCTCGACCAAGAATATCGCGGGCGTCGACGCCGAACTGTTCGGCGGCTTTGTCGGCATGGAGCAGAAAGCTCGAATAGACGCCGGCGTAGCCCATGGTCAGACTGACTTTGCCGATGCGCACCGGTTTCGGCATGATCGGGCGCGACGACGTTCTCCGCCACGTCCATGATCTTCCACAAGTTGATGCCGGTCTCGTAGCCCATCTTGTCCAGCACGGCGGCGAGCACTTCGGTCGGCGTGTTGCCCGAGCCGGCGCCCAGGCCGCAGGTGCAGGCGTCGATCCAGCGCGCGCCTTCTTCAATCGCCGCGACGCTGTTGGCAACCGCAAGAGAGAGATTGTTGTGACCGTGAAAGCCGACGCCGATCTTGAGCGCTGCGCGCAACGCCGCAACCCGCTGCTAACCGTGTCGGGCAAGAGCGCGCCGGCGGAGTCGGTAACCAAGACCACGTCCGCGCCGAAGCTTTCCATGAGCTTTCCTTGTTCGGCGATCTTCTCGGGTGATGCCATGTGCGACAGCATGAGCATGCCGATCACTTCCATGCCCATTTTTTTGCCACGCCGATGTGCTGCTCGGCAATGTCCGCTCTCGGTGACGTGAGTGGCGATCTGCGCCACTTTCGCGCCGTAGTCGGCGGCCATCTTGAGATCGTCTTTGGTGCCGATACCCGGCAGAAGCAACACGCGCAAGCTTGCCATTCTTGATCACCTCGGCCGCCGCTTGAATCAGCTCCATCTCGGACTGTTTCGAGAATCCGTAGGTGACGGTCGAGCCACCCAAGCCGTCGCCATGGGAGACTTCGATCATCTCCACGCCCGCGTCGTCCAAGCCGCGCGCCACGCTGCTGACCTGGGCCGCGGTGTATTGATGACTGAGCGCATGGCTGCCGTCTCTGCAACGAGCTGTCCAAAATATGGATGAAATGTTTTCTCGCTCACTGGATCGCCTCCGCTGTTTACTTTTTCCAAGTGCCGGCTCGCAGGTGCCGGCCGATTTCTTCGCCGACCTTTACCGCGGCTGAGGTCATGATGTCGAGATTGCCGGCATACTTCGGCAGAAAATCTCCCGCGCCTTCGACTTCGACAAACAGAGTGACTTTCTTCTTGCTGCTCGCCGTTCGACAGATCTTGAATCAGCGGTTTGGCGCGCAGGCGATAGCCGGGCACATACTGCTGGATGCGCTCGACCATCGATTCGATCGAGCGAAGAATCTTTGCCTCGTCGGCGCTCGGCCAGGACGCCATGCACCGTGTTGCGCATCAGGATCGGCGGCTCGGCAGGATTGAGAACGATAATCGCCTTGCCGCGCGCGGCGTGGCCGATTTTCTCAACCCGCGAGCCGTGGTGTCGGTGAACTCGTCGATATTCTGCCGGGTGCCCGGACCGGCGCTTTTGCTCGCGATGGTGGCGACGATCTCGGCGTACTCCACCGGCGCGACCTCATCGAGCGCGCTCACCAGCGGCACGGTCGCCTGCCCGCCGCAACTCACCAGAGTTGACGTTGCTCGCGCCGATATGCTCATCGAGATTGACCAGCGGGATGACGTAGGGTCCGACCGCGGCGGGAGTTAAGTCGATGGCGATTTTTTGCGCATCGCGCAAAAGCGGCGCATGTTTTTGTGCGCCGCCGCCGTGGTGGCATCGAAGACGATGTCGAAAGTTCCCTTTGTTTGAGTAAGCCGTCGATTCCTTCTGGTGGTCGTTGCCAAGCCCTCTGGCGCGCTCCGCGCCAAGCCCTCCGAATCAGCAACGATGCCGGCCATGAGCACGGGACGCAGGAAGTTACTGCGTTTGAGCTTGTACATGAGATCCGTGCCGATATTGCCGGAACTCCAAGATCGCTACCGCTGTCTTTCTCCATAACGCTTCCTCCATCGAAGATCACTTTTAATGAATACCTGTGGACCAACTCCAAACCGTCACCAAGTGACAATATTTCATCGCGCCGCGGCGTTTACAGGCCACTGCGCCACCGCCATGCCCATGAGACCGCGATAGAGCTGGCTCATAGGCAAGCACCTGGGCCGGTACCTTCCCACCGCACCGGCTAACACAATCCAGCTACGCAGCTCGATGTCGCCGTGATCCATTAGTTCCGCGGACGAAAGCCCGGCGAGCTTGCTCATTTTTCCGTCTGCCATCCATTGGAGGATCCGACGGTCAAACTCTTCGCTGATCTGTCCATAGCCGAAGGGCCGCGATAAAACGCCAGGGATAACCGGCGGTAAAATGAGAAAGCCCGCCGGATGCGTAAATGGCAATTCGTTTGTTGCTGAGGTGATTGTGGATAATATCGCCAAGAACTTGTCCAAAGGCAAAACAGCGCGCCGGGTAGGGCCCGGTGGATGAATAGCGTTCACATAGATCGGCACGATCGGCACATCGGCAGCGGGCAGTAGAATCCGCATAAGCGGTTCGGCATGGGCATGGGAGATCAGCCGCTTATCCGGAAAGTTCTCCGAGAACGAAAGGTCGAAACCGGCTTCCACCGCGCTGTTGAGAATGGTTCGCGAGATCTCGGCGGCACAGGGATAGGTTCGTTCTTCTTTGAAGAGCCGGTCAAAAAACCGCCTCCGAGTCGGTGTAGATCGCGAACTGGGGAACATTTTGCGAGGTGTAGTTTTCGTTTTGATCGTCGCCGATAACAATCAACGCATCCGGTTTGGATTCCTCGATGATCCGTTTGAGCTCGAGCAAACCGTTGCGCACACGCGCGTAGCGTGCCTGCACGTCCTCCCAGCTTTCTTCGCTCATGCGCGGATGGGGCGGCGGCACGTCGATATTCTGACGTTGCGCATAGACGTTTCGGTTTCGCTCCCGTAGTTCGTCCCACTTTTCCGGCGGTGCTACCGCGAATGCATGGGAAGATGCCATAGCGGCGACTAACGATCCCATTGGTGATCTCCTGTCTGATTCATTGCAGTCTCGGCAATTTTCACTCTCGGCCCGTGCGCCGAGGTTTATTTTCCCAGCGCCTTTTGTAATCGTTCTTCAAGCTTGGGCGCGACTTCTCTTTGCCACTCTTCGGAGTACTGGTCGATGTCGTACTTGACCCCCGGTTGCGGCAGAACATAATCGGGAACTAAACTGGTCGGGACATCAACGCGCCGGCTGGGTTCTAGAAGCGCGCGCGACACTACCTCCTGACCGTCTTTGGACGTGACCCAGTTGAGAAACACAGTGGCGGCGTTGGGGTGGGGCGGGTTTTTTAACATGGCGACAGTACTAAACCCGCCGAGAAGACTCCCGGTCCGTCCTTGGGAAACACGCGCACGAGCGGAAAGCCTTCTTTCCTGTAGCGCTCGATCATCGACTGCACCGCCGCTAAGCACGATCGGGTAAGTGCCGCGGGCGGCCCACTCGGCAACCTGGCGGTGCTCGCGGGTGAAGGTCACCTGCTGTCCCTGATATAATTTCACCACGTATTCTTCGCCAAACTTCTCGATCAAATAGCGCCCTATGGCCTGACCCGCGCCGCCGATGCGCGGATCGAAGCTGCCGATTTTACCTTTCCACTCCGGTTTAAGCAGATCCTTCCACGAAGTGATCTGTTCCGGCTTGACGATGTCCCGATTGACGAACAAGTCGGTCATTACCCATTCAGTGGTTTGGAGGCCGAAACGGTTTTTAGTATCAATCCATTTGAGTTTGCCGCCGCGCCAGTTCTTCGGATCTCTTACTTCCGGAAGATAAAGCTTGTCATCAATCGGCTCTGCCAAATTCTTATCCATGAGGATCAGGATCGTTCGAGTACCGCCGGTGTACATATCGATGCTCGGCCTCCCGGCCAAAGCTTCTCGTTCCATGCGCGTGATGACTTCAAAGCCGAGACCGAGATATTCAACATTGATGCCGTAAGCTTTCTTGAAGCCGTCGGTCAGACCTTGGCTCAACTCGCGGATCGACGGGCCATTGACCACTACCGATCCTTCCTTCTTGGCCTCGGCGACGATCTTGTTCCACGCTGTTTGGCTTTCACCCCGGTACGGGAGCAGAGCATGAAGCCCGTAAGAATTGCCGCCGAGGCGATCAGCTTGATCACAACAAGTCCTCCGTTAACTTTGTGCGCGTCGCCAATGAGCGCATCGGTCCATCTCTAAAAGCGAACTTCCTTTGAAAATATCTCAGCGAGAATGATCTTCCACCGGCACCTGATGAGACATATACACCTCTTTGCGCTGCGCCGCCGAATCGAGGACGCCAAGGCACACTTCGAGTGTTGCCTCACCCCACCGGCCATCGTGCGATACCGGACGATCATGAACCACCGCTTCATACAGTTCCGGTGACCTCTGCGGCGCGGCCGGTCAAACCGCCCTGGACGGGAACTTCCCAGCGCTTGCCGTCGCCGTAAACGATGATCCCGTCCGGCGACTGGCGCATCTCGCCTTTTTCGCAACTGACCACCGTGAGGCCAAAAACTTCTGGTGCTTGACTTCAAACGACTCGCCCGCCAGACCGGGCCAGCCATGAATCGCCTGTTCCTTATTAATCCCGCGCACGCCATAGCGGAGTTGCTCCTTGAATTGTTCCAGTTTTGCTTCGCGGGTCCGGACCGTTGATCTGATTGAGACTCCGGCGCCCGTGCGCATTGGTTTCCGCATGGCGAATATAACCTCCTTCGCCGACCCAGCCATAGAGCTCCGCAGTGTCAAAAACCGTAGCCGCTGTAGATCATCGTGGCCGGCACGCGATTCTCGAATTCCAAGTAGCACGTGTAAGCGCCCTCGGGCCGAGGTCTGATCCCACAGACCGGTCATGGCGCGCACGCTCCGCACCATACCGCCGCCGAGCAGTCGCAACGTATCCACATGGTGCGGTCCTTGGTTGAGCACGACGCCATGGCTCGAGTCGAGGTCTTTGTTGGTATAGGGACGAACCATGAAGTCGTTGTAGTTCCAAGTGTGGATCATGCAGACCGCGCCCAGTTCGCCGCTTTGAATAATCTCGCGCATTTTCCGGATCGGCGGATCGAAGCTATGGGTGCGGCCGCAGAGAGCTTCGACACGTTGCGACTTGCGCGCGGCCGCATTCATCGCTTCGCATTCATCGATCGACAGCGCCATCGGCTTTTCCACGATCACTGCTTGCCGCTCGCGCCGGCAGCGGCGATGGTGTGACTGGCGTGGATACTCATGGGGCGTGGCGACGTAAACACGCGTCAGAGCGGGGCTCTGACCATCTCTTCGACGGACCGATAGGTCGCGCCACCGAACTCGTCGCGGAACGTTTCTAGAGCATTTGGGCGCGCATCCGCGGCAGCGGTGACTTTGACATGCGGCAACCTAACGATCTCGGGCAGGACCCGGGTAGCTGCTTCGCCCAGTCCCGCAAAGCCCAGCCGCAAGATTTCATTCATGATGGGGTCTCCCGGCTTGAATTTTGGGCGGCAATTTTTCCGCGAATATATTCTTTCCACGGCGTCGACTCCGGCACGAGATCCTCGCAGGCGACCAACTGAAATGTGATTTCTCTGCCGCTCGCGAGCGACGCACGTTTACGGGTTCGCGCGGCCCTTTTGCAGCTCTTTAATGGCGTTCAATAGCAGCTTGCGCGAGGTAATCATCGGGCGATCCATGGGCGTCAAGTGTTCCTTGGTTCTGTCCATGATCGGACCCATGCCTTCGGTGACGCACAAGTCTTCGGAACTTTGAAAGTTGAGCCCCATGCCGCTGTGGCCCTCCGTGCGCATGGTCTGGCGTTGCTGATTATAGCGATTGGCGCGGTTGTTCAGCGGCTGATAGTCAGGGCGTCATTTGCGCTCTATTGCGGCGCAAAGTCTCCGCGCTGATCGCATCCTTGGTGCTATACATGAACGTGTATTTCCCAATGGCGAGAGTCATCGATGAGGGGACATGCCAGTTGACCGAATATCCGCCCATGGCGTAACCGGCGCCGCCGAAGGTCGTCAAGTTGGGCAGAGAACGAGATTCGGTCACGCAGAGATGATAGAAGCCCGGTTTCGCGCCGTGCCAGATCTTGTAGCTTCTGACACCATAAGCAGTCCGTTATCTCCACGTCGTAGGCTTCTTGTCCCGGAGCTGCGCCGCGGGGATCTGGCTGCTCCGGCGGTTCGCCCCCCCACGCCGTAACGAGTCAGCGTGTTGCGGTTGTAGTGCAGAAAAGAAAGATGCGCGAGATCGATATTGCCTTCGTTTCCCTGGAGATAGTTGCATTCGCTGTAGAGCTTGATGGCAAAGGTGCGATCGGGGCTGGGGCGTTGAGGAACTGATACCGGGAAGCTCAACGGCGGCTCTCCAGGCCCATGTAGGCAAAGATCACTCCACCGCGCTCTTCCACCGGATAGGCCTTGCGGCAAATTGAATCGCGAAAACTCTTGCCGCCGTCGGCCTCGCCCGGCATATCGATGATCTTGCCGTTCACGTCGTAGAGCCAGCCATGGTAGATGCAGCGCAGCCCACCGTCTTCGAGTCTGCCGTCAGCTCAGGTCGGCGCCGCGGTGTGCGCGCAGTGGCCATCGAGGAGACCGAGTCGTCCCTGTTCGTCGCGAAACGGCACTAACTCTTCGCCCAGCAGCGTAAGCGCGCCAGGGCGCGCCGCCACGAGGCGAAGTTCTTCCGGACAAGGCCGCAGGCTGCCAAGAAACGGCACGCAACAAATCACCGCATGGTTTGCCCGGTCCGGTCTGGAGTCAGTAGTTCGTTTTCCTCCGGCAGCATAAATCCCCCTGGCTCGTTGTCAAACTGGTTGAGAACTTTCCGATGATGGATTCTCTGGCATTTCCTCATATGGGGGGCCAGGTCGGCAAATCATTCCGGCTTTTCCTCACGATTCGATGCTCATTCTCGAACCGACGCGGCGCGCCATCATCGCCATGCCAACCGCCACCGTTGTGATCAGGACGCCGATAATCGAAGCGACCTCGCAGTTGCCCGCCGCGCGAATGCTCGAGCATGAGAACCGACAAAGGACGGGCTAAGCTGCCGTGACCAGGAAGAATCGTTGTGCCGGATGTTGTCGCGCAGCGCGGCGATCAGGACTATGTGGCGAAGATGCTGATCAGGGTGGGGGTGATCAGCGGCAGTGAAATTCGCCAGAAAGTCGGAAGCGGCCGGCGCCGCAGGCCAACGACGCCTCTTCCAATTCTCTGGAGATCTGTACCAGAGCGGTTTTCATCATATGAGTGCCGATGGGCATCTCTTTGATAATCAAAACCAGGATCAACGGAGCGAAGGTGCCGTAGATCAGCGAAATGCCGGGCAGCGACAGCAGCAGCCAGAGCAGCGCGACCCCTAATAAGATCCCCGGCACCGCCCAGGGAAGCCAAGCGAGAAGGCTGATGATCGCGCGCGCGGGAATCTGTGTGCGTACGATCACGAAGGCGATCGCCGCGTAAACGGCCAAGCCGAAAAATGCCAACTCCCCAGCGCGATGACCAGTGAGTTCTTGAGGCACACTAACAACAGCGGATCGCGCAAAGCGGATAGCCAATGCTGGATTGGCGAAAAAGGCGCCTTGACGGAAAAATCCGGTAGAGGCGCATGAACGTGATCCGATGATCAGCATCAGCATCGGGGAGAATTATCCAGATGGGCGCTGCAAAGCAGGCAAATACCGGACGCTAGGTAACGCCATTGACCGACCATCATGGGACGCAAAAAGAAATGCCCGCGGGTGCCGACGGTGGCGAACTCTTTGCGTGAAGCGCTGGATGCCAGAAGAGCGCGCGAGGATGAAACAGAAGGGCGAGGAAAACCGCTGCAGGGCCATCGGGCGGTGCGGAAAATCGCGGCGGCTCCCCCAGGAGATCATCTCGAAGATTCTGGTGGAATAAACGTCGATACCGGCGGGCGTGCCGAGGAGCTGCTCGATCTCGAAAGCTTCGAGGCTCCGAATAAGTCCCGCGATCGTTACGGTAAGAATGGCCGGAGAGAGAATCGGCAGAGTAATCTCCGCCGCAATATTCCCCAAGGTCCTGAGCTGCCAAACCCGCGCCGATCTTCGATCGCCGCGTCAAATTGCCTTAAGGCAGGCATCAGTAAAATGGTCATCACCGGAACCGTCGTTAGGGTCAAATGAACCCACATGATGCCGCCCACGGAATAGATGCCGAAGGGCGCGCGCTCAATAAACGGCAGCTTCATGAGCCATTGGTTGAGCACGCCATAGTTGGGATCCAGCAACAGAATCCAGCCTAGGCAGATCGGCAGGGCAGAAAAAAGCAACCCAAAGAAAAAATTCAATCACGGCGCGGCCCGGGATGCGAATACGAACCAACAGCCAGGAAACCGCGAAGGCAATCGCAACGCCGACAAAGGACCGGATCGAGAGCAAAAACTGTAACCGATGGCGCTTAGTGCTCTTACCATCGCCAAACGCGTCGGACCACCCCTGCACGCCGCCGCGGAACGGGTGACCCGGCGAGGCGATGTTAAAGCTGTTGACGAGGATAAAGGCTATCGGGCTCACAGCGAATAGACCGACGAAAATGAGCGTGCCGAGTCCGGCGACCGCCTCACTGCCGGAAGATTTTGAAATCCAACTGATCATGTTTTGAGAATTGCTTTCCAGCCCCACGGCGTTCCCGGATATCGACTCGTGGCTCAATGAATTTCTCGTTACCTAGTGAGCGCCGGAGGTGCGATAGCGCGACTTCTAAACGAAGCGCACCGACACGGAGCCTAAGCCAGCGAAAGATCGCCTGAAGCAAATCACCCGCGCCCACGTCCGCGGCGCCGCAAAGGGCTCCCGGCATAATGATATCGCCCGCGCTGAGACTCACGCCGAATTGCCCCACGGCATTGGCCAGCCAAGCCACCGCCACCGCGGGATGACCCAAAACAGCGCCGCCGGCGCCGGTCTGAACGATGTCGCCATTTTTCTCCAGCACCATGCCGACTAACTTGAGATCGAACTGATCGACGCGCTTCGGCGAGTTGCCGGCGACGACTCGCGCCGACGATGCGTTGTCGGCGATGGTGTCGCAGAGCTTAATCTTCCAGCCCTCAATCCGGCTATCGATGATCTCCAGCGCCGGCACGACAAAGCGGGTCGCGGCCAGAACCTGCGTCGGAGTAATTCCCGGTCCCTTCAGTTCCTGGTCGAGAATAAACGCGATCTCCGGTTCGATCTTCGGTTGGATCAATTCGCCGACCCGGAAAACCGCCGCGTCCTGCAGCACCATGTTATCGAGGATATGACCGTAGTCGGGCTGATCGACGTTGAGCATCCTTTGCATCGCCTTGCTGGTGAGACCGATTTTTTCCCACCACTTTGGCGCCGTCGGCTTTCTTCATTTCGGATCAGCGCCAGTTGAATGCGGTACGATTCCTCGGGCGCGATCTTGGAATATTTTTCCGTCAATGGCGGGAGCACGCTCTGTGTCTTTCTCCGCGCGATACAGTTCGCGCGCTTCCTGTTGAATTTGTTCTTGAGTCAGTCCCTGCACGGTCAGCACTCCGATCTCACTGGGCTTTCGGCTTTTATCAATTTCTCGTATCCGAGTTTTATCGATATCTCTTCTGCTGTCGTCACGACGAGCTTGCCGATGTTGTGAATTTTCTGAGCTGGATAAACGAGCCGACGGGGCGGCCACGCTGATCGCGCCCACCATGGCGCCGGTGTAGTCTCTGATCGGCGCGCCGACGCAACGCGAGACCGATCTCGATCTCTTCGTTATCGATCGAATAACCGCGCTTGCGGATCATACGCAGGTCCGCCAGCAATTGGTTCGAGGGTCTTGATGGTGTTTGCGGTACAGGGCCGCAAGACCTGGATCGCGAAAAATATCTCTTCACTTCTTGATCGTCCAAACAAGAGAGCATCGCTTTGCCGAGAGACGTGCAATAAGTCGGGATACGCCGCCCGACCCGGGACGGCATACGAAGCGCGTGCGGCCCTTCGACTTTGTCCAAATACAACACTTGATCCTCATCTAACACTGCGAGGTGCACCGTTTCTTTGGTCTCGTCCATGATGCGCGTCAAAAACGGCCGGCAAATCTCGCGCAGATTTAAATGCGACACCGCCTGATGGCCGAGCCGAAAGAGCTTGATGCCCAAGCGGTACTTGCCATTTTCAGCATTCTGTTGGATCAGATCATTGTATTCCAAAGCCATTAGGATCCGATGGGCCGTGCTGCGGTGCAAACGGGCCTTGGCGCCGATCTCGCTCACGCTCAGTTCTTGATGATCGAAGCCGAAGCAGTCGAGAATTTGCGCGGCCCGGTCGATGACATGAATGCGGTAACGACCCGATCGAGCTTTCGGCGTCCGTTGAAGCGCTTTCATTTGTGCGTGCTGTTGCAGGATCTTTTTCTTGTCTCATATCACAAGACCACGTTTCGCAATGCTAGTAAAGGATGTTCATTCTGTCAATACTCAAACTCCGGACTGGGTTCGCTCGACTCCATCTTAGTTTTTTGTAACGCGGGATTTTTCGGCTCAGGCGTTCAGCGTAATAACTGACCATGCGTCGTCACCGTTTCTTCTCGAGCATCGTCAAGCTGGCATTACACGACGATCTCCACGCCTTTTTGACACCGGTAGAACGTTTTTGTAAAAGAAGGGTGGTCAACTTAATCAATCCGAGACAACGAATGCGACTGCCAGACAAAATCGTTTTAATGACCAGCGCGCAAAACCCTGCGCCAAAGCGATCGCCGTGGGATTCGCCCGCGAAGGCGCAAACTGCGTCGTGGTCGATAACGAAGCGAATAAAGCGGAACAGCTGGCGGCCGAGGTTCGCTCGATCGGGCGGCGCGCGCTGGCACTTCAGTTCGACGTGACCAAGAAATCTGAAGTCGAAGAAGCCGTGCGGCGGGCGGTTGCCGAGTTCGGCCGCATCGACGTATTGCTCAACTGTTCGGGGATCACGCACGAGAGCGATTTCCTGAGTTTCACCGAAGAAGCATTCAACCAGTGCATCGAGCGCGGGCCCAAAGCTTATTTTCTTGCTGCACGAAGCGGTCGGCCGGCAGATGGCCGACCAGCGTTCCGGCAAGATCATCAACCTCTCGACCACCGATGCGCATATCGGTTCGGGTGAATCCACCGGCAATAGCGCCGCCTATTCGAGCATCGATTCGATGACGCGGGCGATCGCGCAGGCCCTGGGATTTTATGGCGTCAATGCAAACTCCCTGGTTTGCGGGCCGATGAATTATTTTTCCGGATCGGCCGAAGAAATCGGCGAACGTCTGCGGCGCATTCCCTTGGGCCGATTGGGCAAGCCGCAAGATCTCGTCGGCGCGGCGATCTTTTGGCGACGGAGGACTCGAATTTTGTCTCCGGCGCGAGCCTTTTATGTGGACGCCGGCTACGCGAATGCCGCCGTGACCGAAGATGGCTTTCGCCCGGCGTGGGGCAAGACCTGGGGAACCTTTGGAAATTCCGCCTCGAGTAAGTAACCGAAAAACTTTTACAGGGAGCACGATTGTATGGGAACGAAGTTCAAAGAAGTGAACGAATATGCTGAGCGCGCGAAACGCGCGGGCCAGCCGATTTCGTAAGGCGTTTCTCGAAACGGGCGTTTCCTCAAGCGATGCGCGTAAAACGAACCCGGGCTTGGCTTAGTTCTCCTACTCAGCCGGCGAAGCCTTCGCCGCTGCGCCTCGAAAGCATACGGGTATCCTATGCCACGCTCAGCGCCGCTTATATGGACCATATTTGCGCGATGGACAAAGGCTACTTCCGCGAAGAGGGGCTGAATATCGAAGTGATCCGCGCGCCAGGGGCGTAGCGACTCCTGGTTTATTGTCGGGACAGTTTCACTTCAGCAGCTCGGCGAGTTCAGCGGTCAGCGCCGCGGTGCGCGGCGGACCGGTGAAAATCGTCTACACGAATCTGTCTCGCCGAGCTACACTTTAGTTTCGATCAAGCCGGACATCACTTCAGCGAAAGAGAGTTGGTCGGTAAAAAAATCGCCATCAAGCAGCTTCGGCGACACCGGCCATCTATCGACGATACTCTATCTCAAGAAAATGGGCGTGAATCCATCATCCGTGCTTTTCATAGCAGTCGGCAGAAATGAAGTCCGCTTTCCCGCTCTTCGTACGGGTGCCATCGATGCCACCCTCTGGTGCCACGCGACATGGTCGTTTTGAAAGACCAAAAACACATCGTGCTTGCCGATTTGGGCAAAGAGATTCAACTCGTCGTGGAATGGCGTTGCGGTATCCAGCAAGCTGTTAGCCGAAAACCCGCAGCTCGTCGAGCGATTTTTGCGCGGCCTGGCCAAGGGCAGAGAGTTTGCGCGGCGCTATCGTGACGAGGCGATCTCCATTATCAGCAAGCGCGATCCTTCACCACTGGACGCCATCAAGGTTGATTATGACGTGACCAAAGCGAGCATGACCGAAGACGGCTCGCTGCCGGATGACGTCCTGAGAGACGAAGTCGTGACTCGCGCCGAGCTGACGAAAGTCGCTGTTGCCAATCGGCCGAATCCGTCGGCGTTATTCGATTACAGCATTACGAGAAGAAACTATGCCCAGCTAAAAGCAGCCGGTTGGCAGCCGGTTCGGTGAAACCAATGAAACTCGAAGGAAAAATCGCTATCGTCACGGGCTGCAACGGCGAATTCGGTCTCGGCCATCGTGCCCGGCCTTGCTCGCCGAGGGCCGCAGATGTCGCTTGCGTGGATTTTAAACAGGCCGATGCCGATGCGGCGGCGGAAAAGTACGGCAAAAACCGGCGCGCGCTGGCGATCGCCATCGATCTGCGCAAACGACAAGAAATCGAAGCGATGGTCAAGCAAGTCGTCGATGCCTTTGGGCGCATCGATATCCTCGGTCAATTGCACCATGGCGTCGCACAACCAGAGTTTTTGAATTTCAAGGAAGAAGACTTCGACGACTCGTTGAGCCGCGGCGTAAAGAGCTACTTTCACCCTGCCAGGCTGTCGCGCGTCAGATGGTCAAACAGCGCTACGGTAAAATCATCAACCTAAGTTCCATCGTCGGCGTGCTCGGCCCGGCCAGGCGGCGTCATGGATCGGCGGATCGCGGCGGCGTCAACGGCCTCACCCGCGCCGCAGCGCACGCGTTGGGATTTTACGGCATCAATGTGAATGCAGTGGCGCGCGGCAACACGGCGCGAAAGCCCTACAGCGCGGGCGTCTTGAACGAGTCCGCAGATTGCCTCTGGGAGAACCGAAACCGCCGAGGACATGGTTGAGCCCTGCGTCTTTCTCGCTTCCGAAGGATCGAGTTACGTCACCGGAACGATTCTCTACGCGGACGGCGGCTACACTGCCGTCGCCGGCGTCACCGACGACCGCCACCGCCCGGAGTGGGCACGCGCAGGCGCGAGGAAAACAAATAACAGCTGTTCACGATGTCTGTTTTCAGCATATCCGGCTCCGTCCACAGTAAGACTCTCTGCCCCGTCAGCGCTCATCTAGGTAATCGTTCTGTCAGCTTCACGACTGCTGGAATAGGCTGATTCCGCTGCCAGAGCGAGGAAAGGATTCAGCCACGTCCGCATGATAGTCAGCTTTTCCCAGTGGACTCAATTCTTGGTTGCGCATACCGTCTCCCGCAACGCGCTGGCAAACATCTCTTTGATTTCGAGCTTCGTCCGTCACTCCAACCATCTCCGCATAGCGCGCCATGGTTTCCAGCACGACTCCGGTTATCTTTAATATTGTAGGGCCAAGCATCGTCGCCGAAGAGTTCCCTGCTCTTCTTCCAGCTCCGCGCCGTACCAAGCGAGAAAAGATCTCCGGGTATCGCTTACGTGTTTGATGCCGATCTCTTTGGCTTTGGTAAAAGCATCGACGAGACTTCGCGCTACCCACGGATGGCGTTCCAAGATGGAATTCTTCACCACGACGACGTGGCGGATCGGAAATATCTTGGTGCGCCGATAATATTCCTTTCAACCTCGCGAAAATTCGGCCACAGGCGGCGCACCCCGGCGATATGATGTGTGTGCTTAGGAGAAATCTCCGGCAGCATGCAGGCGTCGATCGCGCCGAGCGCCAGCACGTCTTCGATTTTCTGCCCCTTCGGCAAGCGCTCGATCTCCATCCAGTCCGGCGGTTGCCAGCCGGGCACCTGCTCCTGCTGATTGGTGCGAATTGCGCAGCGAGCGCGCCGTCACGCCGTATTCTTCCTGCAACACGCCGCGCATCCAGAGTGACACCGGATTGAAGTGAGCGCGCATGCCGATAACTTTACCGGCAAGAGGCTGGGCGCTTGTATGCCGCTCGCGGCATGACATGAGCACGTTGCCGTGAGCAAAATTTCCGGTGTGGAAATACCGGGATCGCGCTAAACGACGCGCCGCGGCCGATCCAGCCGAGAAATACTCCCATCTGCAGCTCGCACACGTCGAATTCCAGATCGCGGAAAACCGCTCGGTGGCGCTCTCCGACGGGCAACGACAGGATTTCGAGATCGATTCCTTCCGCCTGCACGGTGCCGTCGACTAAAAAAGCGGGTTCGATCGTATTCGTTGCAGGATAAGAGTGAGGCGGAGCCGTGTCCATACTATTCAGCCAATTGCGGTTTGAGTCTCGTTTAACAAGATGCGCGACTGTTCACCCACATCATCTGACGCGATCCGCGCGATGATGGCGGTCAGACCTGCCGCGGCATATCCCTTGAGCAAACGCACGCATTCTGTTGCGCGTGCCAAAAATAGTGAAATGGTAGCTGAGCTTCTCACGGGTTGTTCGAAGAAACGCTCCATCCACTTCCAACCCTCACCTTTCGCCCGATCGCCGTCTGCTTGAATATTGAACGTCGCGATAGAGAGCGCTAGCCGGACATTTCCCGCGCGGCCATGCTCATCAGGCATATCGATCGATCTTGCCCGTGCCGCGGCAAATCTCTCCAAGGTAGGCGCTAGTGTGACCCAGCCGTCGCCCAGACGCCCCACGCGCTTAAACCGTTCTCGTTTCGGTCGGCGGCAATCCAGATCGGTATCCCCGGCTTTTGCGTCGGGTGGGGCAAGATGCCGACATCGCTTAGTTTATAGTAACGCCCATCATAATTGATCGCTCTTCTCAGTCCACAAGCCGGCGCATGATTTCGATGCACTCGCCCAAACGACCGGCTTTCTCGTGCGGCGGCACGCCGCAAGCCGCGAATTGGCGCTTGAATGTAATCCCTGACCGGGTCCGACGCTGACGCCGAGGATAATCCGGCCCTTCGAGATTACGTCCACGAGTCGCGAGCGCATGGGCCAACAGAACGGGATTTCTCAACGCCGGGAGCATCGGCACTGCGCCGATCTTGATCTTTGCTCGTGCGCGCGGCAAGCGCCGCCATTGTCGTCAAACAATCGCCGCGCGCTTTATCCAAGACCGTGACACTGTCGCCTAACCAGATATGGTCGAAGCCCAACTGTCTCGCCTGCGCCGCATCCGTCCCAGAGCTGCTCGAAACTTCTCGCCGCTTCTTCTTGGCGGATGATCTGGCGCGTGTGCAATAACAACCCAATATCCATCGTTAACTACTCGTCTTTGAACTTTACTAGCATGTCGCAGCGCTTCAACCTGTTCCTCGCACGTCATTTGCTTAGCGTTTCAACGCGCGCTCCCATCCCGCCTCGCGCAGCTCTTTATAAGCCTCGCGGACTAGGCGAAAATCAAAAACTTGTTCGGCGCGATTTCTTTTGAATGCTCAACGCGCGCCTGCCGATCTCGATGTCCGATTTTTGTGTGTCTGAATCTTCCGTGCCGTCGGCGGTCATCATCTCCATCGTCGCGTCATAGTCGGCGTTGCGCACGTCGTCGGGGGAGCTTGATCATATTTTTTGCCCGAGCGCCAGAGATTGGCTCTTGTTGCGCTTCAGAAACTCTCGGCCCTTAACCGTCGCACGAATAAAGCGCCGCACTAGATCGGGACGCTTCATGAGCAGATCCTCCGACGTCGCTAAACCGGTGTAGAGCATTTTGATTTCTTTGCCGATGTCGGCGACTTCGTGGACCGAATAACCGCGTGTCTGAAGAAGGTGCGAGTCGGCAAAACCAAGCACCGCCGGAGTCGACGGTTCGTGACAATCAGCGAAGTCAGCCGTCCCGCAGCGTTCCCAGATGCGACCCAAATCACGTCGCGCATCGGATCCATGCCGTACTTGCGCAGCAGCAAATTCGCCGCGCCCTCCATCGTGTCGCCGCGCGACGCTACGCCGATCGCTCTGCCGCGCAGGTCGGTGACCTTGCGGATCTCATCGCGCCAACTCCATAACCGATACAGCGGCCGATCGAGGTTGACGTAAACGACTTTGAGCTTGATGCCGCGCAGGCTCGCGTTGAGCGACGAGCCCGAAGACGTGCTGAAATGAAGATCGCCTGCTACCAACGCCTGCGTCGCCAAGCCGCCGGGCATGGCGATGATCTCGATATTCAATCCTCTCGTCTTGATAGAAGCCCAGCTCTTTGGCGATGAAATGTGGATAACAGATAACTCCAAAACTCGCAAACGAAACGCGGATATCTTCAAGCTTGGGGCTTTGCGCGTCGCACCGAGCGATCCAAAGCAAGAGAACAGAAAACAGCGAAAGCGCTAATCTATCGAATTTCGCAATCATCACGCGTGTTTTGCTTATCCTTTCAGCGAACTAGAACGCAAGCGCCGATTGATCGTCCCAAGCACGTCTTGCCTGACTTCCCACGCCTGATATATACACCCAAATTGGAAGCAGTTTTGCCACGAATAGTCCACGGCATTTTGCCCTCTCACGAACAACAATAAACTCACCAATCAGCAACACCGCACAAACGGGCATACCGATGAAGGAGATTTCATGACTCACTACCTATCAAGTCGCCGATATGATGATCGGCGTGCGCAACATGATAGAAGCTGCAGATCTGCGCCGACGGCGATCAAGCGCTGCTGCTGGCCGACACGCGCAGCGACAAGGCGCGACGCTTGAAGCCCTGACCGCCGGCTTGCGCTTTTTTGGCGCCGAGCCGATGACCCTGGTGCACTGAGCCGATCGCGCGTTATGGCGCCGGTGCCGCAGGCGGTGTTCAGAAGCCATGCATGCATCGGATGTCGTCATTTGGGTGTGGCCGGTGTTTATCACGTTCACGCCGGCGCATCGCGCCATGGGCCGCAAGAGAGAAGAAAGTGGCAGCCAATTACACGAAGAGCGCATGGAAGCCCTACCATATATACTTCGAAGGCAACGCAGGATTGCTCGCGCGCGACTACGCTAAATTCCCTAACAAGGTGTTGTGGAAACTCGCAGAAAAGGTACGCGAAGTGGTCAGCGCCGGCAAAATGGTGCGAATAGAAGACGCATTGGGCACGAATTTAACTGCAACCTACGATGGCAAACGCCTCTACGGCATGCAGTTCCGCGCCGGCGATCCTCCCGGCCGCTGCCATTTTCCTGGGGCCGGTGCGGTGTGTTCAACGGCGACGGCCAGGCGCAACGGCGAAGTTTATCTGAGCTGCGTGCAAGGCGTTGCCGGCATGTTGGCCGAGCCGATGCGCTGGAAGGTCAAAGACAGCTTGATCACGGCAGGTGGACGGCGGCGGCGAAATCGGCGAAGAGTGCAAACGTTTGTTCAAAGAGGTTCCCGAGTCGAATCGTCTGATCGAAATCATGTTCGGTTACCACCCGAAAGCGTCGGCGCAGCATGGCATCGATCCGACCCGATGCATTGGGAATTAATCAGCAAGATGCCGTGGGCGGGCTAGAACGCCGCGCAAGCACCCGACCTTCAGACACATGGATGGCTCGGTGTTCAATGGGCGTCTCTACATCGACGATCGTCTCGTCGTCGATAACTCACGGGCATGCTCGATCGCGCGTTGCTGCACCATCCCGAAGTTCTCGAGGCTGCCGCCGAGTTCGGCGATCCTTACCGAGTGCTCGCGCCGGTTTCGCACGAAGCTCACGGCTCAGGCTCGGCGTGGTAGGTTTCCGAGCAGACCTATCGCGCTTTTCGATGTCCGCGCTGTAGGTTGAGCTTTCGATTAATACTCAACCTGCAGAGGAGGGCCTCACATATTTAAAGCTGTCCGAAGTACCTTTTTAGTGGTTTGATCGTGTATGCCGAAACCACGTCACCCCAAATCATAATCATCTTGCGCCCGGTTTCTTTCTTGATGTAACCTCGCCCCCAGCCTTGATCGGCGCCGTGCGGGGCGTGAATAAAAACGTTCCCATCGCCGGACCGACGAGTTGTGCGGATAGTGATCAAATTGGAATGTGGTCATCTCGCCGAGAAAATTCGAGTCTCGAACCCCACTGTATAGAGACTGCCGAATTGTTGCCGTTCCCAAAACAGACTCTCCTGTTTTCCAGCGTCATAACAAGAGGCGGAGTGCCATGCTAAATCGACCGATTAAGCGTTATGCGCAAAACAAGCTCTCCTATTTAGCGTCGATTCATTGGCGAGCCATGCTTAAGAAGCTAACTTTACGCCACCTCGTGCATGTGTGTCATACAGTTGCTGAGTGGAAAATGCGTCGCACGACATGCAGAGTCACGACCTTTGCGTTCCGAATCGAGTGCTGCGACCAACTCGCAATCTTAAGTGTCGCTTTGTGCCCTACTACCTACCGGAAAATCGGCCGCGGTCAGGCGCGCGAAATGAGGCCTAAAACTTTTCAGTATTATTCATGAAAAAATCGAAGATTTCGCTTGGCGAATCCACCTCCTACATGCAAACGCGCCCATAGGTGCCGGAGATTTAGCCGTCGCTGCTCGTCAATCAGTAGCTGTGCCTCACCTCTACTCCTAAATTGCGTTCATGCCATTACGATCGCAAACACGGCACTCACAACCGCCCCCAACGGCGCGAGCCAGACCGCGAGAGCGACTGCCACGACGCCGGCGACTAGCAGTACAGATAAAATCGAAGCGCGTACGGCATGACGCCGGGTTATCGCTGATGGGATTGATTACAACCGGACGCCATCGCAACGGCGCTTGCTCCTTTCGCCCCGGCTCTTTCGGATCGCCTTAGTTGACCACTCGCCCGAATAGTTTTAGAAAAAAGCCCATAGGAAAGGGGGATTAAGGTGAGCGACGTCTACCTTGGCTGCATTGCGTGCCGTGAAACGATTTTGATTGGGGATGCGCCGAACTCGATCAGGCATATGATCGAAACCAATCCGGCCCACGTCGTTTACGGCAAGCTCCTCACCGATCCGGAAGTATTGAAGGTCTTAGAGCAGTTTCTTTATTCCCACATGGGCCATGATGTCCGGTTCGTCGACCTGGACTCGTTCAAAGAGATATTGCAGTCAAAACTCGAAAAGTCCGACTGTTGGGCCTATCGAGAATCTCCGGAGGAATGCTCCGGTGAAATGCACTGCGACGAATACGAGCCGCGCGTCTTCGTGGCTTGGTGCGACCGCCACGAGCATCCGGAAGATTACAAGTCGAGACAGATCGAAGCCGGCAAATGGCCGGGAGCGATCGGCGGGGAGAACCGATAGTGTGCGGACGATTCAAAGCGGGATTTGAGTTTCGCGATATCAAGGATGCGCTGGCAAATGTTCTGAACGATCTGGATTTCTACGCCGCGCACTACAACATCGCGCCCACGCAGACGCACCCGATCATCGTCCAGCGCGCCGGCACCGTCGAGGCGCGGCCGATGCGCTGGGGGCTGGTGCCCTATTGGGCCAAGGATCAGGCGATCGGCAACAAGATGATCAACGCACGGTCCGAGACTCTGGCGGAAAGACCGGCTTTCAAAGACCTTCTTTCCTCGCGCCGCTGTCTGGTGCCGGCGGACGGCTTTTACGAATGGCGCAAAGAAGGCAAGACTAGGCAGCCGATGCTGATCCATGTCAAAGACCGCGAGCTCTTTGGCTTCGCGGGGCTTTGGGATACCTGGAAAAAGCCCGACGGCACGCTGCTCGAAAGCTTTACGATCGCCACCTGCGCGCCCAACGACCTGATGCGCGGAATTCACGATCGGATGCCGGTGATCATCCAGCCTAAGGATGAAACCGCCTGGCTCGATCCGGCGGCCAAGAGCGACCAAATCATGCCGCTCCTCGCCCCCTATCCCAGCGAGCTGATGGAAGCCTACCCGGTGTCCACGCTGGTCAATTCGCCGGCCAACGACAGCGCCGAGTGCTCCGAGCAGCTACGCGATACATTATTCTAAGGCACGATCACAAACCCGGACGAGGTGATCAGGAAATGTCATTGAAAACGATTCTTCGCAACGTCCCCCAAGTTGCAGTTGCCGGCGCGGTATTTATTCTGATGTCGATAATAGGTTTCATGGCCGGCGGCGAGGTTTTGCCAATGATCGGCTCGGGGATCGGAACTTGGTTGCTGATACTAAGTTGGGACCGCTCAAGAAAGAACGGCGCCGAGCAACTGCGAGAACATCCAATGGCTTTCTTGATGCGCAAATGGACCGGCTCGGACGAAAAGCCGAACTAAATACTCCGTCATCCTGCCAAAATAGCATGGTGGAGGCCGTGCTGAAGAAATCCTTACCCGACTCCGGGACACAAACGCCCATTGCGCCGGCAGCTTGGCGAACTCGCGGCGTTTAAGCGATTGATCTCGGCCTTGATCGCCGGATCTTTCGTCTTGCAGTAGCGAACGCCGAGCCGGCCGATCCTGCTTATCAGCATGTGCCCTTCACGTTGGCGTGGATTCCACCGAAATTAACGCGGAGATTCTGCTGCTGACCCTCGAACTCTGGGCCGAATTGACCTTTGCCTGGCCGCAGATGATTGCGAAATCCTTCGATAAACCATGTGGGCCGACAGTATGGATCGAGCAGATCGAGGGCCTCTTTAACATCGGGCGTGTCGATATCCCGCACCGTACATTCAACGGTGGCGTCTTCGAGGATTCTCAAAGCTTCGAGAATGCGCATGAATCAAAGATTAGTTCAAAACGTTCACGTCGTTCAACCGCTACGCTCCCTTTTGAAACGTTTTCGAGGTCTGACCTGCCGTTGCGACGGCTTGGCGGATTTGGTTTGACTTCAAGGTATGGCGAATAAACAAGTTGTCGATGCTCTCAGTATGACTGCCGACCACACGACCTGTCCGCGCGGCGAGGTGATCGCCCTGGCGGATCCTAACCCGCCTGTGGCTCCGTCACGACAAATATGCCCCAAGTGTGGCGCGAAAGTGCGCTGGACGGTTCTTGAAGGATTTCACATTCCGGCAGAATTGATCTAGGCAGGCATTCGCGTCGTTCTCGATTCTTCCTCCGCTAGAACTTCCGACCCTTCTTCCTTTTCTCTTTTTCTCGTCTTTCTCATCATGTTTTCTTAGACAAGTGTGACCCTTTTCCCATACTTTTTTTCAAGAGCTTTTTTTGCATCCCCGACAAATTGAGGCATTAGAATTGCGCGCCCTTGGCATGACCGTTGCTCGCCAAAGAGTTTCGCCGGTTAGTTCTTCTTGAGCCACATCGAGCATTGCCTAAACACACGACAGTACCGGGACTACGCACCGCACTGAAAACCAGTTGCGTTTGATCCAATTCACACGGAAAGAGGTCAGCAGGTATATGCTTGTCTTGAAAATGGTGAACAGACATTTGGCCAAGTTGACGCGGCAATATACCGCAACACAAAAAAGGGTAATCCCGTGCGCTGGCAATCGCCGAGGAACTTTCACAGGTAGGTACCGTCCGAGACGAAATCCAAAGAATGTGACGAAAAGCTTGGGCGATCCGGCAACCGCCAAGGAGCTTGCCTTCCGAGAGTCCTGACTGTTGAGACGCTCTTTGCGACGACTGGATAAGCTTGCGCGCCAGTTTGCCGAGGCGCCGCGAGAGGATCCACGCAAGTCTGAGATCGTCAACGAGATCACGAGACTTAGCTTTCGCTGACTCTCTATTTCAATCAAAGAACTCACGGGGGTGAGAAACATGAGAAAACTTCTAGGGCGTTTGTTAGTTGAGGACAATGGTCAGGCTTGGGTTGAATACACCTTGATCGTCTGCAGCTGGTCGTCATTGTCGTCTTTTTGGGCAGCTATTAAAAATGCCAATACGTCGGGCAGCGTGATTGTCTGCTGGTTGGAGCAAAGTCACTGATTGCGTTTCGACTCCGCCGTAAGCTGTGATTCTGCTCCTCCTAGTCGATCCGGGACCGCTGCCATCCTCTAGCAGCGGCGCCCAACTAATCAAGCTTTTCTCCGCGGGTGTGTTCGCGTGCACGGTTTTGACCTCGCCGGATCCGCTTCACTTGTGTAGCTCAGTTATGCTACTGGTTCGCCTCAGCCAGATAGGAATGTGCTGCTTTGGTTTCAAAGCGACAGGAGGCCGCAACCATGTCCGACACCAAGTCGGCATCCGCCATGTTCGAGATATTAGGAAAAGCTATGGACGAGGTAGCACGAGAGTTTGGAGCCGTGGACCGAGACGACCCGAAACGCGGACCTCTGCTCGAGGAGCTTTCCGGGTTGACACAGCTCAGACTTTGGCTGAAGTCAGAGCCCAATAGATTGCGAGCTCAACCCATGGACGAGCTTGCGCGCGAGTTGGCAGCTCTCAAGGTGTAGTGACCGTCGGCGTGTACAAATCATCGCCGAAATTATGCGCTGGAGCCACTCGCTGCAAGAGCACTAACAGCAAAGTTTTATCCCTCGCCGAATCTCTCCCCGCGTCTTTGTCGTCGCGCAAACCGCTAAAGCCTCAAGCTACGGCCAGTAATCCGTGTCGGAATTCGCGATCGGAAGGCGGTTAGTCCACGCCCGCTCAGGAAAACCGTTTCTGGCAGATGGCTTTCTCGTGAGTTCGGCGGGATTTAAATTCCTTGAGATCGCTCGGCCTGGAAACCCACAACTTGCCGTCGATTGAAAAAACTTTGACTGGTTGTCCGTGCAGGTTGATCACTTTGGTCTGTGTGATCAGCACGGCGCCGACGATAATAAATTAGGCGCTGGCGCGCAAGCACCATCCGTGCTGAATTATCCGGTGCGGCTTTTTTCTTCCGATACCGATTGACGCGGAGATAAATAGCGCACGCTTCCGAGCAATGTTTCCGGAGTGGATTTTTCCGCCATAAAGGCTTGCCGCATCGCGCTACGATGACTATGGCCAAAACGTTGGCGACGAAAATGGTGGCGACTAAAACAGCCAAGTCAAAACCTATTTTTCCCAGTCGCCGAGCGTTACAAAATCATCAGTGAGATTTTTTATTAATCCCTCTCGTCGCTGCACTTCAGCCGTTTCTTCTTGTGACAGTACAGTGAATTGCTGATTCATTTTGTTTAAAACAATGGAATCAAGCTCCATCTCTAATGCTCAGGTACAGCTTTCGCCTATGCTCATTCAATTGACGATCCCGCTCTTCGAAGTTCAATGTCGCCGCGTAAAGATCACTACTTTTTCGTACAATTCTAGTCTTTTCAAGTCAAACCTGAGCCTCATCTTCGGACAGTTCCGACGAGTAATTGTGCATCTAAAGAGGTCGCTCTAGCAGGATCGGCAAGTCGCTTAGCTTTCCACTGCAAGATTTTCTTCAGCATACTCGAATACTGGGGATGGTTGCTTAAAACCGATTTTTGTCTAGCCAGATCGCTGGCGGAGGCACCTACCTTTTCTATTTCTCGATTGAAGTTTTTTGCTCGACGAGAAGATCTTGCAGTTCTGAAATCAAATTTTGAGGTTAAAACCGCCGCCTGCGGCAAAACAGCATGACCGATAAGATAATATGCATCGAAACGTATTGACACCAGGATTGTAATTCTCGTGTAGTCTCTAATCGCCGGAGAACCTGAAATAATCTTTCCACTCTGCGAGGCTTTATAGGGACGAAAACCACGAGCTGCCAAATTGGCGATGGGAAACGGCGGAGGTGTGGTTAGTGGCGCTTCAGGGGCGTCGCGAAACGCGGAGAGCTCGGCGGAGAAAAAGTCGGTGATCTTCCCAAGTCAGTTCCACGAAATCGCCGCCGTCTCTGAGGAGGTTCAAATCCCAGACGCCGGTAAAAGTCGACGGAACGCCTTATGCCCCTTACGACGATCTCCGTCAACGAGTCACGAGTTGCTCTGTAGGATCCACGTATCGGCCTCATAGCTGCTTACCTCGCGGGCAGCGGTCCCGGCCTGCCCGTTGAGCAGGTTGGACTCTCCAGCCTCGCTTGGCGCCGATTGCCACGCCGCCTAACGCGATGCCGCTGAGCCGCTATCACGAAACCATAATTATTTCATCATCGAGTCCCGCGGTCGGCGCGCGCGGCTGGTTAGCTCTCGTTTTTGCATTCATCGCAGAGAATCTTCATGGCAGCCGTGTTACGATATTATCTTCATATCCCAGCTGAGCACCTTCTCATCGGGTCGCTATCTTCCACGCGAGATTCTTCGGAAAGACCGTAAAATGTCGGCCAGATTATAAAGCGGTACCATCAGCGCTTCTTCCATGATGATTTTACCTGCTCTGCTGTAATAACGCGACGCGCTTTTTGGGTCGTATGTCCTTTGCTCCTCTTCGATGATTTTGTCGAATTCCGGATTGCTATAATTGGTACGCTTCGGTGGTGCCCGTGCGGAAATACTGGTCGTAAATCGTATCTGCGTCCGTCAATGAGCCGCGATTCTCGTAATAAAAGGGCAGCTTGCCCCCGTTCACCTTCCTTTCCGGCCCCCAGTGCAACGCATATTCCTGAGAGATGAGTTCCACTCTAAAACCGCCCTTTGACCATCTGAGCCGCCACCACCTGACATACTTCTCTGTCTTTTGATACGTGCCGGCAGAATAATAGAGCCGCACATCGCAGCCTTGGGCATAGCCCGCTTGAGCGAGTAGTTCCTTTGCTCTGTTTGGATCGTGCGGATAGGGCTTCAGTTTTGGATCCGCACCGACGACTCTCAATCCTACCGGACCTTTGGTCGGATAAGCCGATGCCGTCAAAAATATTTTTACGATCGGCCGCTGCATCGACAGCAGTAATTAACCGCCTGGCGAACCAGCTTATTGTCAAAGGGCTTGTGGGCGACATTCATCATCAGAAAATACATCGACAACCCTTCGATCCTTGTCGACTCTGATGCGCGGATGACGCTGCAATCGCGCCACTTCATGGATCGGAACATTGTTGATGAAGTCCGCCTGGCCTGACTCCGAACGCCGCGAGGCGCGCCCCATCCTCTGTAACTTTTCGAAAAATAACTTCTTTGATCGCTGCCTTGCTGCCCCAATAGTCGTCGTTGCGGGTGAAGACCAGATTGCCGCCGCGCTGAAAGCTGACAAATTTATACGGACCGGTTCCGACTAAATTCTGATACAACTTGATCGCCGTATTTATCTCCCGCAACCTTGCTGGACGATGAAGCGATTTCTCAATCGATCCAGAAAAACCGCCAGCGGTTGCTTGGTCACGAAGATAACGGTCTGATCATCAGGCGTCAGTATTTCAGTGACGTCCCTGAAGTTCGGTGCTTGCAAGCTGCCGCCCTTTATCATCGCGCATCTTTTCAATCGAGAACACCACGTCTTTTGAGGTCAGCGTCGCACCGTTGTGAAACTTGATGCCCTTTTACAGCTTGAACACCCATCGATTTTCGCGAACTTCCCATGACTCAGCGAGGACCCTGATCCAACCCTTCTTTGCGTAATCGAACTCGACGAGCGGCTCTATAACGTGCTGCCAATTGCCGTAGATTGGACTGGAACTTTGATTATAAGGGTTAATGGAGTCGGCGACGGAGGTGTGATAGATAGTGATTCGGTCATTGGAAGCCGCGAACACATCGCGGTAAATGGAAGGCCCTACCACGGCGCTCCAAGCCAAGCGCGGCGCTCTTCTTCAAGAAATTCCTGCGGCTGACGTCGATTTTTGTCTTAGCCATTCTTCCTCCTCCCTTAGAAGAAAAGACTGTCTCGCGCAAAGACGCAAAGGGCGCTCAGGAAAACCCAATCTTTTCTTTGTGGGCTTGAAGCGTCTTGGCGCGAGTCACTCCGTCGATAGCTAGCGCCTAGAAACATACGACTTACTGAATGGTGATTGAATAGGAACCGCGGGTGCCCTTTGTCATTTTCAGATCATGGGTTAAAGCGTTAGCACCATCGATTCAAGAACGGAAAGATCAGTACGAGAACTCCATTGCCGGTTTCTTGTCGGCCCGGTTCTTTATTTCGCATATACCAAAGGATGACGCCAATACGTATTGACTTTGCCGTGTCCTTGCCGAGTCCTGCCGTCACAAGTTGGTTCGTCTTCGCCAACTCATCTGTGCTGAGCGGAACCCGAATAGATTTATTGATTATTGATAGTTAACAAATTCAGGAACGTAGCTTGTATTGCGGCGCAGTTCTCGATCAGCTTTGATCTTATTGACTTTGAATTCATTCGGGCGTTCTTTGTCCCTTGAATCCGGTATTCTGGCGCTCAATCTCTTTACCTCGCGCAAGGGTTTTCGTCAGCAGCCTCAAAGACTTGGACGCGAATCGGTTCTCAATGCGAAGTTACTCGTCCAGCCAAGATCGCCGGACCCACACGGCGCCGCCACGGACAACGTGTCAATGGTCGCTAACAGATCCACGTAATCGCCTTTTTCGCCCAGTATTTCGCAGGGTAAAGTAGCGACCAACCGAATCCCATTCTGTGTTCATCCACAAATTTAGCGAATCATGGACATCGTCAGGCGTAAGGTCATACTCGCCGATTGCAGCAGACAGGGTGTCCTGACAATTGGTGTGCAAGCCATAGCCCCTGCGATCAAAAAGACTGGCTCGACAGCGACCCCTCGAGCAGGGTCGGTCCTGCAAGTTTCCGCGATTTCCAGGATGACAAACATCGGACGGTCCCGTGAAGAAACGCTCCAGATGATGTCTCCTTTCTGACTCGAAAGGCGTTCCGTGAGCGCGTATTACTAACGCCGAGATACACTTGTAATCGTGCAAATTAAAGGCGTTGAAATCCACGCATTGCTCGCCTTCTTCCTGGATGATACGAATTACTTCACCGCGCAAAACGGGCAAAGCCTTTCCAGAGACAGGTTGCAACAAAACTTCTGTCTTCAATGGTCCGTATTGCAACATGTCTAGACTCCCCTCCTGTCTCAGGAAATTCAAGGAAGATGTTTCGTACAATCTCTTCGTCGGTCCGCCCAAATTGTCCCTCGGCTTTAAGCTCTCGATAATCACGTACTGCTGTTGATTGAATGTCACCTCGATAATTTGCGCGCCGTCCGATGGGTGAATCTGCCATCTCTGACCTCCTAATCTTTTTCCTTCCGGGTCACGTAAACCTCGCCTCTACCGATTAGCCGTTCTGGTATCCGTGATGGTTCGCGATATCTCCGCCTTGCGCATGAGTAATTCTGCGCCACAGATCGTTACACAGTCATCGCCCAGCGAGGATCTGCTATTGAGTTATCCTAACGGAGCAATCCTATTGCACCATCCCCAAACCGTGTCAAGTAAACTTGGCTGCACTACAATTTGTGTTGACAGGAATGTTTGTGTCGTGAAAGGATAATTTCACCATGCCAATGAGAGGTGAAAGCATGCTCGAACCTAAAAAAGATGAATTCGTTGAGATAAAAGTCTGGCTTCAATCAGCAACAGCGTCAACTCGATTGAGAAGATCAAAAACGAAACAGACATGGGAAAAACGGATGCGAGGTAATCCGAGCCGGTATTCGTTCAGTGGCTGAAGGGAAGAGGGGTTATTATGATTTCCTACGGTAAAGAGCGATTTGATCTCGTTTTACAAACCGATATCTGGGAAAGGCAGTCCCGGTATACGCCGGAGAAGTACCTGCGCATTATTCAAGTTGAGGGTGAGCAGTGTGTCGACTTCAATGCATTTAACTTGCACGATTACAAAGAAAGGATGGACGTCGGTTCTAGCCGTGGCTCAACTGGTTTTCGACCAAAGAAAGGAGACATCCTGAGCTTCCAATCCGCCCAGATACCGTCCCATGATAGGTATTCTGAAATGTCTCCTACCTGCCAAACGGACGTTTTAGGCAGAACGTGTCACGCCACCGTGTTTGAAATGTCTTTTGGGCTCGAGCGACATACAAACTGCCAGGATACGATTGCTGAAGCCATTAGCGAATACGGTCTGACGCCGGATGATGCGCACGACTCCTTCAACATGTGGATGAATTCAGAGTGGGATTCAACTGGCAAGACCTTTACGATGGCTAACACCGGTCGCAAAGGTGATTTCGTGGAGTCTGGTCGCGTTCTTTGATATTCTCGCTGTTCCTTTAATGTGTGGTTCGGGGGATATTAGATGGACGAGCAACTTTCTCTCAAGCTCTATTCAGATAAAAGTGTTTGGAAGCATCCTCGGATACGAAGGCAATAGTGGATCAGGTTAGGGACGCGCCACGGACGGTTCAAAAATCAGAGAACGGTCGATCAGCTTCCGTGTCAAAGACATTAAAGCCGATCGGGAGCTACGACCGGTTCCAGGTTGGAAACCTCAGTTCGTAAATTTTCCCCTTGAAGTAGAAGACATGGCAGTTAAGCTAGATCAGGCCGAGTACCGGAAGGCTGTAAGTCTTCAGGAGCAAGGATTTGGAAAAGACGTGGGTGACGTCGTCCGCCGGGCTGTCATGATCTGGGCCAACAAGCATCTGGCGGCGCCCCGGCGGTTAAAAATTACATTCCCGTAAAGAAAATACCGAGCGATTTGCCAAGTCTCGAAGCTGAGCGGCTGGTTATACAGCCAATCAGGTCACGTTCGCTCGACGAACCCTGCGCTCGTCCCACAAGGACCAAACTCCGGACACGCCCGCTAAGCCTGCAGGGTGTCAGCAATCTCGGAAATTGCATCTGATACGCAACGGGTGAATGTATGATATTTGAATGGAATCAACCCGGCACGAGGATTCCCAATCCTCGTGCCGGGTGACTGCGACGCATGCAACAGCTAACCGAAGAGTTCCAGTCAGCTTTGTTTCACATTTATTAGTTGCAATATTTGATTTGACTTCTGTAACGTATCGCGTTTGCTTGCTCCTGTCAGCACTGGAAAGGAGCAACACAATGAGTGAATCCAAGCTCGGCGGCCGGTTCACGTTCCCCGGCACGTCATTGACGGTCCAACGGATAGGATACGGCGCGATGCAGTTGGCCGGCCCCGGCGTGTGGGGACCGCCCAAGGACCCGGACGCTGCCGTCGCGGTCCTCCGCGAGGCCGTCGCGGCTGGCGTGAACCATATCGACACGTCTGACTTCTATGGCCCGCACGTCACTAACCAGATAATTCGGCAGGCTCTGCATCCGTACCCGGCAGGGTTGGTGATCGTCACCAAGCTCGGAGCCCGCCGGCCGCCCGACAAGTCGTGGCAGCCGGCCATCTCGCCCGAAGATCTGACCGCCGGCGTCCACGACAACCTCCGTAACCTGGGCCTGGACGCGCTCGACATCGTCAACTACCGCGTGATGGGTTCGGGCCACGGCCTCGAGGAGGGAGTCCATCGCCGAGCAGGTGACGGTGCTGGCTGACCTCCGGCGCAAGGGGCTGATCCGCCACATCGGTCTGAGCAACGTCACGGCCGCCCAGGTAGCAGAGGCGCAGGCGATCACCGACATTGTGTGCGTGCAGAACAACTACAACGTGGTCTATCGCCAGAGACGACGCCCTGATCGACGACTTGGCCCGGCAGGGCATCGCATACGTGCCCTTCTTCCCGCTCGGCGGGTTCACGCCGCTGCAGTCGTCAACTCTGTCGGACGCTGCGGGCCGAGCTCGGGGCCACGCCGATGCAGGTCGCGCTGGCGTGGCTGCTGCACCGGTCGCCCAACATCTTGTTGATCCCCGGCACGTCATCGGTCGCCCACCTCCGCGAGAACCTGGCCGCTGGTCAGTTGATCACTGTCGCCGCAAAGCTTAGCAGAGTTGGATGGGATCGCCGCCCTGCCGATGGGGATGAAGCACTGACGGCCTGCTCTCGTCCCCTCCCTCGGTGCGCCTAGGTTAAACACGATGCGCTACTAGATCCGTATTCCAGTATAAGAACAGATCCGACACGAGGATTGACGATCCTCTGACTGAGCCGCTTCGCCGGTAGCAATTCTCGCATACCTCTAATTAGGGATTGATCTGCAAGTACTTCAAATAGCAATCGTGCGTTAGCTTAGTGAGCCTACTGGCTTCATATTCTGACGCATTGGTAATCCCCTGACTCAGCCACTAGTGGCATGCAATTGTAGGGTTCAACCTCTAATTTAGAACTGATGGCGTTGATTATTTCATGAGTCATAATCTGTGCCGCCCTGCTATTAAAGCCTTCGAAAGGTTCATTGTTATACCACCAAGGATCAACTGGTATGGTGATGTACGGCCTGTTTAATTTACCTTTAAAAACTCCGTCAGCAACCCCCATGTGCCACCGGCCAGAAGCGGCGGATTACCTGCCGTGTCCCATAGAAGCATATAGAAGTCCCGTCTGCGCACCGAGTCCCATACGGAAGGATCGACGTCCCACTTGTTTACCAACACACATCGCTGCCGACCTATGTCGCAATCATAAAAGGTAAATGTGTGCGGGATGTCAAAAACTTTGTCGGAAAAACCGAACTTTGAATCTTGAATGAGAGCTTATGAACTCAACAGCCTCTTTAACGGGAATGGAGTATTTTTCTTCAGTATCAAATTCATCGAGAAAGATCGCCGTCGCTCTCCACTGGATGTTCTTGGGCAATCGTTGCGCTGCTTTGGCAGACGACGTTAAAAACGCAAAGATGGACAGCAAGATCAAAAAACATAATCTATTTCCGCTGAAATATTGGCGCGACATTTTTCCTCCACATCGTGCGATAGTTTGGCTTCACCTTATTTTTGCAGTGCTTCGATGCACTCTTTAAGCTTCCGCGTGTTCGGGGCGGCTCATCGCTTTGGTTGAAATAATCTACGGCTCGATAAGCTGTCACCAGATGAACAGCGTATGGTCTTGTAACACATTTCCACGAAATGGGGTCGTTTAGCCGGCAAATCCGGCCCACCGGTAACCGGGCTCCCAGCTCTACGCTTATATTTTCGTCGGTGGATGCTTGCCGCTAAGCGTCCGCGGGTTTTGATGGAAACATCGCGGCTTCTAGGTTCGCGCAATCTTCGCAAAACCGCTCGTTCATTTCGGGATTTATAAAATGCATTTGCACGAAATTGGTATCCGGCCAATGTGGGCAGTCGGTATGGAAATGCCACTCTGGATCTAACGTGTCTTTATGCCTTCGGTAAAACAGGATCATTCCGCTCACTCCGGTGACAGACGCTCATCAACCCATTCTCGCCCTAGTCCGAAGTCCCGCAGGGGGACTCCCAGCGGTCCGGATTTGGTCCCGCAGGTTTCGCTTTACATGGGTTAAGAAAATAATGCTTTTGAACTCTTAATTTCTTCAATTTAAGGCACTCTGCCCTTCTTGTCTTGACAGTAAACGACAATGAAATGACACTTGATCAAATTCGAGTGCTAAGTCGCAACATGTGTCGACCGCTCGACTACACATCGCCTTTGCTTAGGAACGCCGCAAGCGTGGGCGGAGTCCGCTTCACACCGGGTTGCCCCTGTACTTTTGCCGCAAATGGAATCTACCCGACACGAGGATTGCAGATTCTCGTAGCATGTGTAACCGGTCAAGAACACAGAGGAATTTTCTGACTTTAGCAGTGAGGATGCTCAAGCGGGAGATGCCAGGCATTCGCCTGCTCGTGAGTTACGCCTGATTTGAACCAGGGACACGAAGGCAGAATCTATCAAGCGAGCAATTGGGTGTTCGTCGGAAAGACCGGGTTCGAAGCAGGCATCATGCTGAAAGGAAAATTAACCCACCGTCGGACTATCAACTCGAAATACGGCACGAGCGACATCGGGTGGCTCGCAACATCATGTGGACCCGCGTGCGGCTCGGTACGAAGGAAAACCGAAATATAAATATCTGCTACCGCTCGATGGTGACATCGTCGAACGCCTCAAACAGCTCTCGAAACCTTATCCCAAGATGCGCCGCAAGCGCGAGACATCGCTGCGCCAGACTTCCAGTCTGGAGATGCCGGGGAAGCACCGAGCGCGGCGCTCCAATCATGAGTCATATTGGAATGCCAGCACGTTCGGCGGAATTGTTCTTTCTAAAAGTACTCAAGTTTTTAATGAAGCCCATACTCCAACCACCACCCTCGCCTCGCTGCCTTATTCGTTCTCTGATTTTGTCGATTTCTCCACCGTCAAGGAAAATTCCTTGCATCCTATGCATTTTTCAACCTCGATACCTTCAATCTTGGTGATGATCATGATGTCCGCGCATTTCGGGCACTTTATGTCAGCCTCATTTGGCAGTGTCATGAGCGACCTCCCTTGGACAGCTAATTGCGGCCCCGGTGGTTAAGCTCAAGGGCTATTGGATGACCGAGCACATAGTCCGATGGCGAGTGAAGGTCAATAGGCAAAAGTGAAATGCAAATTAATGATCGCGAAAGCAGTCGGATTCTCGGAATATATTGCCGCGTCAATTTCGTCAGTACAAACCAAGGAGTTTGAGAACGGAAATCACCAAATCTCGCGCGGTAAGTTTGACCCAGTCCAGTATTGCGCCTATTTCGCGCGAGCGGAAGTATTTTGAGAGCACCCAATGGCAACCCTACGATAAGAGCTATTGCGATGCCAAGCTTCCACTTCATCGGAAGAATTCCTCAAAGACAAATCTCATCGCATTTCCATGTTACAACCACGTAACAACGGCGGGCACTTTAATAGCACTTTCTGAACGATCCGACCAGTTAGATACCACAGACAATTTAGGATTGAATTGGACGCTGTTCAATTCAATGCAGAGACGCAATTTCTTTCGGGTGACGGTTAGGAGAGAGTTCCTTACAATGATGAGCCCGCTTGACCGTCCCGTGGTCGCAGCTCGAAATGCGCCCTCAATGTCAGGCTTCGGACCGCGGACCTTTAGCGAATGAAGCTGAACCTTTAATGGAAACGCTACAGCCTCGTATTCATTAAAAGCAATTGCAGCAGCTGGATCGTCTGGATCCCAAAGGATTCCAACCCCTCGATTTGCTTGTCAGTGAAAGAATCTTACAGGATTCACTAACGCTTCCTACCCTTGTATAGATCATCAACGAAAGCCACTCTCGTCCAGCTCCTTGATGAACCGGACATCGACAAAGTCCTCAGGCTTGGCAGCTTTTGCCTTAGGGTCCGTTTGTGCTAGCGGCTCTAAAATATTTTTGATTCCTTCGGGGTTCGGATATTGTTTCGGGGGAATTTCTTCATCGCGTGCTGATGCCCTCATAGGTTCTTTCAAGGATCTCCTTATCCTGTAGAGCGAGGTATTTTGCTAGGACGCTTATTGCCATCTCCCGGTCGGTTTTGATGCGGTGGACAGCCTCGATCTGTGATCTGATGTACCTCCTGACGATGTCCGGATTTTCACGAATGAATGTTCGGGTGGTGGCTACTCCTGTGCTTTGATAGGGCAAGCGCACGGTCACTGAGTTATAAAATCCCTTTTCAGGGCGACGAAGTTGTCAGGTCTCGGAAGCATGGCCCCCTGAACCTTTCCTGCCTCCAAGGCACTCCGCTGCTCCGGGACGCCGCTCATCTGGATCATTGCGACATCCTTCACCGGAGTCAGCCCGAGCCTTTTGTAAGGCGATGCGGGTCAAAAGTCGGCCAACCCACCAAAGACGCTGATGGCAACGGAGCCGCCTTTGAGCTTCTCAGCGGTTTTGATATCGGGCCGAGTCATGAGCCACCATTCCGTCAACACAAGCCCGCCGGCGATAAGCACGGCATCGGCACCCTCTGAGACTCAGCACTCACGATCGCCGGGCCACCGAGCTGGCTGATTGGAGTCTCGCGCGATAGCAGGGCCATCATCGCTGTGAGTTCCTCCACGGAAATAAACGAGCTGCACGTCCAAACCATTCTTGCGAAAGATCCCGGCTTCTTTGGCCATCCAGGCGGGAAAATGGCCCGCGGCGATTGCACTATACCCCACAGTCACTTTAGTGGGCTGAGCCGAGGCGACGGAGAAGGAGAGCAGCAACAAGAGGCTGACCGCCAAAAATACTGCCTTCATTGGATCCTCCCTTGCCGAATTTCGAGGGAACGCACAGCGCAAAAGGTCACGGCACACAGCGCGAAAACAAGGACTAAGGCATGAGTGCTACGGCCTTTTGTTTGATAGGTCCTGTCTCGGTCCCGTTGGTCCATTCTCAGTCCTCATTGCTCAGTCCTCAGCACTAATTATCGAATCACCTTGTCCGCCCGCGCCAGCACATTCGGTTGGAATGCCACTCTGAGTCCCCATTGCTCTGTCCTCTGCACTAATCATTGACTTCCACGCACGATGGCCTAAGGGCCGTATCGTTGTTACCGCAGCGGATATGCCGCAAATCCAAACCCAATGAAAACGATATTTTTAGTTTGTCTGCGCACCCTTCCATGTCGGCGGATAAAGTTTTAGCAGGATTTGTTTCTCCTCTTCTAGCAAAGGAAAAATCGCTCCGTGTTGGAGCGAAAAGCGTCAGGCCGACAGGTTGCGGGCCTGCCGCACATTAGCGTACTCGCGTCATCGTTATGTCCGAGCCCGATTGCATGGCCCAACTCGTGGGCCATGACGTTGCGACCGACGTTGGTGAAGCGGACCGGATTGTCGTGAGCGTTACGGATCGCGACGAGACGTTTGCCAATCTCTGGAAAAGACCTTGCGAAGGAAACAAAACTCCCGTCAGACAAGGCGATAATCAAATCTCCCTCGATCTCCGCCAAGCCTGAGGGCGGGCCTACCAGTGCGCTTTGTCCGTCGAGCGTAGCCCGACTCAACGTCATAAGTTCGTTGGGTGACAGGCTCACGCTTACAAAATCTAACGGGACCGAACCTAAAGCCGCTGCCGATCTCGGCGAGCTGGTTATTCCAGAAATCAATCGCATCGTTCACCCACTGATTTCTCGAATCGCTTTCCTGCCCCAGGACGGTAACTGCTGGCATTTTGTTCCAACCCCGGGCTCGGTAAGGAAATAACGTTGCCGGTCCGGCTGCCTGACTACAGCCCAGCAATAAGAGCAGAAAGAGATGGAGCCGCCGCAGTCGGGTTTTCCTTGTTGGCATTATGTGCAGCGACTTCGTCTCAGTCATAACGAAAGGGTCCAAAAACCTTTTGCTGCATCATTTTCTCCTTACGTCTCGCGACTGACCACTCATGCCTATCGAATCACCTTATCCGCTCGCGCCAGCACGTTCGGGTGGAATCGTCAGGCCGATCTGCTTGGCCGCTTTCAGATTGATGATGAACTCG
>ERZ1370068.8830-contig-7653_pt1 | contig 72108 bp, 120 predicted proteins | sample MGYA00561227_ERZ1370068 | MGnify/ENA primary metagenome ERZ1370068 (study PRJEB38410, sample SAMEA6850437) | metagenome | study: Metagenomic assessment of the ecological functions of the soil: analysis of the soil microbiota associated with the... | reverse complement strand
ATGTACTTCGTTCAGTTACGTATTGCGGCGCTGGCCATCCCCGCTGGGAGTTGGTGGTGTTTCAGCAAGTACGCGGCCTACCTCAACCTCATCGAACCGTGGTGGAAGATCCTGCGCTCCCTGGCGCTCAAGGGCCACCGCTTCGCCACCTGGGCGGAGGTCTGCCAGGCGGTGGAGGAAGGCCACGCAGTATTGGAACGCCCATCGCCATCCCTTCCTCTGGGGCCGCCGCAAAACGGCGTCGCCCCGCCCGTCCCACCGGCATCGCCTGCCTCCCGGTGGCGGCGTGAACTTACCGGATGGGCCACTTAGTTCGTCGCCCGCAGCGCCGCCGACGCCTAGCCGGTCTGCTTCGACTCTCAGCGCGGCAATGACATCGGCAATAGTGTCTCAACGGTACGCCCAGTCGGTCGGTGCCGTGGGCAATCTCCTCGCGGCTGACCTTTGCCTGAAGGCCTTGTCTTATTTCTTCCACTGGGGACTTCGACGTTGCTGAACGCTCTTGTCGGACGGATAGGCGACGGCGATGACGAGCCACTCAGCTCGTCGACGGCGCAAATGGTCTTTTCCATCGCCGACTCGGGCACGACGCCACTGTAATCGGCATGACTGAGGATCCCCCGGCAGACGGGGGTGCCCCAGCCCCTGGTCCTTTTTCCTGAAATAGGCGACGCCCACGAACGGACCATCCGGCGCGAGCTCTAGATTGGGGTGCTTCTCGAAGTCCGGAGTCGTGGAGTAGCCCAACAGCCCCCAGGAGTCTTCTAAGTCTCATTGTCTCGCCGGGCAACATAGCGCATGCAGGCTGATACTGCCTCGCAATGTTTACCAGGCTTTCGCTCTGCACCCACTCATGCAGCAACGCCGCGCTTGGGCAGCAACAGCCCGTTCAACCGTCATTTCAGTGGGTGCGCGCTCAGTTCCGGAGTCCAACGCTTCTCCTTTGATCATCGACTCCATCGAGCAATGTCTCAGATCGACATCCTACCGGTAGCACTTTCACCGGTGACGATGAACGTTTCCGACGCGAAGTCTTACAGACAAAGCGGAGTCTCCCGACCAGCTGTGGCATCGATCGTGTTGTTGGAGTCGCCGTCGCCCGCGACGCATGCAAGAGCGCACCTGCGTGAGCATTGAGTCTCTCATGCTCGCCGTCAGGAATTGAACGTTGGAATGGCTCCAGTGCTACTCTTTAAGGGCACTAGTCAATAGTTGAGTAGTGTGTAAGGTAAGTGAGCCACAGACTGTGGGAGAGCGGCGGACATGGTGGCGATGAATACAATGATCAGCCCCGTCCGGCTTTACCCCTCGGCCGGAGTGGTGGCTCCGACTCGTAGCACGGCCATCGACGCCTTTGGCCGACGCGATGACCTATCTGCGTATTTCACTGACGGATCGGTGCAATTTTCGTTGCGTCTACTGCATGCCTGCCCTGGGCATGAAGTTTCCAGCAGGATGAGCACCTCACCGATGACGAGTTGCTGCGACTGATCCGGCTCTTTGCGCGGACCGGCGTAACCAAGGTGCGTCTCACGAGGCGGCGAACCAACGATCCGCCCCACCTCGTCGATCTGGTAAGGGCATCCGTCATTCAGGCATTACGAAGTCTCGATGACGACCAACGCCCTCCTCTTGGGGCGACTAGCACAGGGCCTGGCGGGCGCGGGACTCAATCGGGTCAATGTTTCGATCGACACTCTCGATTCCGAGCGGTTCAAGGCGATGACTCGTAGTGGATGGCTCGATCTTGTCTGGAAGGGTATCGAAGCTGCCGACGCGGCTGGACTCCGTCCAATCAAGCTCAACACCGTTGTCGTCAAGGGACAAAACGATCAAGAGGTCGGCGATTTGGCGGCCTTGACGCTCGATCGAGCCTGGCAGGTGCGGTTCCTCGAGATCATGCCGCTCGAAGGCGTGGCCGACGTGCATGATGAAGGGCTCGTCACGTCAGAAGAAACCCTGGCCCGGCTGGTGAACCGCTTCGGCCCGTTGTCTCGCTCGAAACCGACCCCGCCGACCCGGCCAGATTGTGGCAGATTCCGGGGCGGCAGGCACGATTGGTTTCATCTCCGATTTCGGAACCATTCTGTTCCGCCTGCAGCAAGGTCCGTCTCGGCCGACGGGATGTTGCGCCTCTGCTTGCTCCGTCCCGACGAAGCGGATCTGCGCGCTACTCCGCGGAGAACCGACGACAGCTCGAACGGGCGATTCAGGCCGCGGTCGCTGGAAACCCTGGAGACACAGTCTAAGCGGAAGGCGAACGGAAACCGTACGCGGCATGTCTCAAATCGGCGGCTAGGCACCCGTAACCGACAGCCCGCTTGCTTCCTGCCTGGGAAAATGCATTGCCAATTGGCGGCCAGGTGGCCGCCAAATGCGCTACCGAGCGCGTTACCCATGCGTTGGCGCGTCGGTCTTACAGGGGCTCGCAGTATTCCTGCGAGCCTTTCCGGCATTAAGGCCGAGTTCCTTCCTACGTCAGTACACCGTCCAAGCAACGGTGTCATCCAGAGCGCCAGCGGGATCTCGGCTGCCAGGGACATGGCCGCGTGAAGCCGAGATGCCACGCTGGCGCTCTGCATGACACGAGAGCGTGGACGGCGTAGTCAGATAAGACGAGTTTCTCCCGGCGCTGTAGCTGACAGTTTACCGCTCTGGAGAACAACCGCCCGATAGCTCCGGCGCTGGGGGCTGTCCGCGGCCAGACCACGGTAATCTCAGCCAGTGAGGGCCGATCCACGCCGTTGGCGTCTGGCTCCGACATTCTGGTCGAGGACGAGGTAGACGTCCACGGCGACCGTCTCAGTCGAGACGGAGAGCCAGTGTGTCGCTCCGGATCGAGCGATCCGAGCTGCCATCGATACTCGATTCCACGAACAGCGCCGGCGAGTCAGACACGTTTTTCGGCAGATCACTGCCAATCTCCGCACGCGCCGGGCGGTAGGTTCGTGAACTCGACTCGCCCCGACTGATTGCCGGAGGTTCCCGTCACCGCGTTGAAAGCGGCGTCCTGGATGCTGCCGGTGCCGGTAAGGAGAGCGGAACTCCCGGCCAGCGCCTGGCACTGCTGGGCTAACCGACTTCGTCGCTGCCAGCATTGGTACCAGCCGGGCAGCCAAAGACGTTGACCTCAACCCGACCTGTCGTTCCAGCAAAAATTTGTCGCCCGGCTCACAAGGACGCGTGCAACGTCGGCATAGGGCAGCAGCTCAGCTCGGTCGCCGTGCGCCAAGCGTCCGTATGCCCGAGCAGGCCCAGTTCTTGCAGCTTCTACACAGCCGATACCCGTTGCCGATCGCTTTTGCACTTTTGGAACTGATCATCTATTCCAGCTATCTCGAGATAAGCAGAGTATTCATGAGCACCGAGTCAATCCCGCCTTCTTCTGCAATAGCACGCGTGATCGTTCCGTCTGGCCGCGCAGCGAAGCAACCTGAGCGCCTTATCGAGGTTCGTTTTGCCCACGCCGGTTGCGCCGAGGAACACGCTGCACGCTTCCACCGGTCGCGTGAAATTCCGCACGGACCGGTAGCCCTGCAGCGTGACAGATCTCAGACGCATATTTGCACCCAACGCCAAGCCTTAATGGCCGGGCAATTCCGCCCCTGGGAGCGCAGCTTAGCGAGCAAAGCGCGCCATCGGCCACTTCCCTTGGTTGGATAGCCCGAAGTCGCTCAGCGGCCCTAGTCCCCATGCTGCAGGCTGGGGGCGATAAAGCAAGACTTAAGGAACATGCGATCGCTCATCTCGCATCATCGTCCAATGCGATTGCTACGATCGGCATCGGTACCGGCAAAGACCTACCTTCGATCTGATCGGACTCGACATTGCGGCGCGATCGCGCTCAGGGTCAAGGTATCGCGGACCAGCTTGCGCGCCGGCTTGCCAATGTGCCGTGCTGCCTGGTCGGGCTAGGCGCCAGCTCTGGCGCCCATCATGTCGCCCATCAACCCGGCACTGGGACAGGACGCGCGCCTGATCCCGGCACAGTGCGTGAAACCGTTCCTGAAGGGGCTGCGCACGGGTCGTTTTCTTCTCCGCTGGTGCGGTGGTTTGGTAGTTGTGATTGGGGCGTTCTGGAATTAGCCAACATCGACGACGAAATGTTCGAGTACTCCAGCCTGCTAGGTGGAATTTCAGGATAACCTTATTCGGAGAGGGTGGTGGCGTGGGATTAAGCGCGGAAGTCGGGATTTTGGCGGACCTGAAAGAGATGAACGAAGAGGGCTACACTTGTCGGTCGCGGTGGTGGCAGTCTGGACTTGATGCGGGAAGCTCAAGAGGGAATAGTGGCGCCGGTACGACACAATCACGTCTCGTTTACATTGGGGAGCCAATGCACCGATGGGCCTATGCGATGTATGCAGTCTGCTTCCTATTCCGCGCTCCCTGTGGACGCTCAGGAGAAGCAACCACTCGTTCCTGACCGTCCTCTTTATAGACCAGACAGGCAGCAGAATACGCCCACAATCACTGAAGCCCTGAAAAGTCTCAGAGCCATCACTGTCGGCGACATACGCAACATGTCGGACGGTGATCTCCGCCAACTAACCGACCTTCTAAAGCAATGGATCGACATCGCAGCCATCGAAGAGAAGCGCCGCGAAGAGAGACAAGACCGCAAAGGCAAAGGCAACAAATTACCTTGAGGAGAGGGCGTAACGAGGCTTTGGACACGTGCCGAGGTAATCGGTGGACGGTGCTTTTTTTGCAGGACGAAGAGGTCGCAGTTTCCGACAGGTGGCAACTTGTGTCTGTAGGCGTGCCCAGCAATTACTGTCGCATGGAATCCGCCGAGAGATCAAAGAGGAACAAAGCGCAAGGGCTCGACGAGAAAGCAGAGCGCCGGACGCTCGCCTCCATCGCCTTGGTTGAGTTCACCGTAGGTGCTATCTGCTTCTTTCTTAGATTTCGTTCGGTCAGGAGGACTCCGCGACTATCGAGATGGTCCGGGGAACTTCGTCGTCACGAATTCTCTGGGAGCTTCGGCGCAAGGAGGTCTGTTCGGAGACATGCGTTACATTTATTCCCTCAAACATGGGTAACGACGCATTAGGAAAAGGTCCGCTGGGTCACGCTCATCTTGGCCAGGTTACGCCGCCTCCGCTGGCACCTCCTCCGCAACGGCCGAACATGTAATCCATGTCTCCGGAATGACCTGAAATTCCCGTCTCGGCGCTCTACGCGGCGACGCGAGCGCGCGACATAGATGTGCCCTTGGCACGATTAAGCTGAGGCGAGGCAAAAAACCTGAAACGCACAAAGGCCCGCGCTCCGTGTGAAAGGTGGGCCCGCGCGCTTAAAGCGCACGCTCCTGTGTACATGCGGGCCAGAGTTACCAGGCAGGCGCGCCGGCGTTGCGGGGCACCCCAGGGCTTTCCCTCACTGGCAGAAAATTCTCTGGGCGTTGACTGAATCCATACCACCGCCGGTCCGCCTTTGAATGTTAAAGGTGGAAGGGCTTGCTTCGGCAAAGGTGGGGCACGTGACGGTCCGCCACTCATGTCTTGGCGCGCGAGGACTTTTCACGTGCTGCCTGTCGCAAGGATGGCAAGGGTGGGCTCCGCAAACCTCATCCCGCCCAATACAAGCGATTAGCGGTCCCGGGCGGCAAAAGGGCAGCCAGCCGGCTGGTGGCGATGTGCTGCTGAACGCGCCCGTGGCGGCGCCGACCTGCCCCGCACGGCCCGGTCGCAGCCGCGATGGCGTGCGCATCACGTCGTCCGAACGGCACGCCCTCGGCGCTGCCAGGAGGAGGCGGTTCGGGCCACGTTTGCACCAGCATGAGAGTGGCCACCATCAACCAAACCGCGGTGGCAACGCGCCCATGCGCCCAAGACCAACGGGACCACGCTGTAGTCAATCGCGCCGATCGGGTTGCGAGCCTCTTTGCTCCAGTGTTGCTGCGCACCTCGACTAGCAACCAGCCATCGGCACGAAATACTGAAATTTCCGCCTTCGCTGTACTGGTTTCGCCGCAGCGCGCTGCGCCAGTAGGTCTCAATAGGCCGGCCCCTTCGCGAACGCCCCGGGCGTGGCCTGGGCCGGCGGCAATGCGAAGGCCTCCAAAAAGGGGAGGACTGTCACCCGGCGGAGCCGTCGAGCCGTCCTTGGCGGAGATTTGAAGCTTGCCAGGCTCACCTGGCGGGAGAGCGGAGTGGACTTTGCAACGGACGTCTGTTCCATGATGCGCCCCGTCGGGAGGCTCTATGCAGCTTACGCGTGACGCCGATTGCGTCGAGCTCGACCGCCAGGATTTGCTTTGGCGCCTCAACGCGAACGGGGTTCGCATGTTGCCCGAGGGCGTGAACTACCTGCGATGGCAACTCGCTGGGACCCGTGCCGAAGGGCGTCACCAGAGCATCTTTGTCCGGAATCAGCTGAGGACGAATGGGGTCATGGCTTCTCATCCGCTCTTGGAATGCGCACGTGGGTGGTGCGATTCATCGCTGCGTATCGGACGCAAGCTCGCGCCGCTGATGGGAGCAGCACCCCCATCTGGTCATCGTTGGGCTGGCGCCGTCTCGGGTCGATCTGTTCAAAACGCTGGTCGCGGCAGCGCGCTGCGGCCCGCCGCAAGACGATTGTCGCCGAGCTCGGCAACTTCCCATCCGACAACCACATTGTTGATAGTGTCTGCGCGGCTGCTGGGCATGACGTCACGCTTTGTTGCGGCCTCTGACATGAGCGACGCCGTGGATCGGGATACGGCCGTCGTCCGTCCCACATCAACTACCGCACCGCCGACATCCAGAACATGGCGGCTACGAGCGCTGCCGTCCATGCCCAAGGCGCTCACAGTCTGGGACTGCCCATAGCACGGGCGCCGTCGCCTTGCGGCTCGACGAGGATGGCGCCGATTTCGCTGTCGGATGCGGCTACAAGTTCCTGAGCGGCGGCCCCGGCGCACCATCACACGTTTACGTGGCCGAGCGGCACTTTGCGAGGCGCTCGATCAGCCGCTGACCGGCTGGTTCGGTCACGCTGCACCCTTCGATTTCCGCGAGGATTTCGTGCGCGCTGACGGCATCCGGGCCATGCTGTGTTCGACGCCGCAAATGCTGCTCACACCGCGGCCCTCGAGGCCGCGCTTGATGCCTAGGCGACCTACACATCCGTGATGTGCAACAGAAAGGACGCGCCCTCGGCGATCTCATGATCAGACTGTTTGACGAGCGATTGGCGCCGCCTCGCCGCGGGCTTGCCCAGACGCAACGCCAGCCAGCGCGGCAGTCACATTGCCTTAACGCACCCGTTCGCCTACCAAATCGTGCAGGCCCTGATTGCGCGCGGCGTGATCGGAGACTTTCGTGCCCCCGACGTGATGCGCTTTGGTTTTGGACCTCTGTACGTCAGATATGCGGATATCTGGGACGCTGTCGACGCGCTACGAGTACATCCTCGTTCCGGCAGTTGGCAGACCATGCCGGTGCGCGATTGTTGGCGCCATCACCTAGGCACGTTGTTTCAGGTTGGTCGGATTGCGGCGTCTTCCTGTCGCGGTCGATCCGACATCGGGTCGACTCGGCCCGAGGCGACCCAACCGCGACCAGGAGGAGGCGTGCTCGCTTGTGCTTCGGCTTCGGCATGGTTTGCTCCGCCGTAACGGCCTCGTTTGCAGGCTTTTCCTCGGGTAATGGGTAACTTTGCTGCTCGGCGGCGACGTTTTCACACCTCCTCGCGGGAAGCCCGGCGTCGAGCACCGGGTTGACGCGGGGCGCTCGTCGGCCCGGTCTTCGTGGCTCTGCGGCTGCGCGCTTGGTCTATCGCCGCGCCCGCTTCGTGTTGCCAGCGATCTCACTTTCTTGGCCAATTCCTTTGTCGCCTCTGGTGATTTTCCGCACGATGGCACTCGGCCAAAGCCGAGAATTCCGACCCGCATCATGCGTGGCTGCCCTCGTATAGTGCAGGATTTGGTCAGCGTTTGGTTTTCTGCCAGCTGAGCGACCCCCGGCCCAGGCATTCGTGATTGGACAACCTGGCGGTCGGCGTTACGCTGCCGTCCCCTGACGAATGTTTCTACGCGCGTCAGCTACTGACCTCGACCCTTGGGCTGGCATCTCCCGCAGTACTGCTTAGTCGAGGCTTCTTTCTTAGGTCTTGCATATGTAGCTACTTCAGACCGAAACGAAGCTGCCAACTAACTGGGGAGGGCAACTGTGCTGCAGTTCCTCACCTCTTGGCCGGTTTTAATGGCCGTGGCGATGATCGCGGCGCTGACTTTGCTGGTGGAGCCAGCACTACGCGGCGCCTGATGAGCTGCCGACTTCCTACAGCCTCGACCCTGATGAGGAGTTTTTGCTTGCGCGTCCCTAAGTACTACCTGCTCGTTGCCGCCGGGGCCTTCTGCCTGCGCCAGACGCTGATTATTACCTCCCCTCCTTATCGCCTAGCAGGCCTGCAAACGAGTGAGGGTTTCATCGCCTCGCTCCTATTGGCGCTCGCGCAATCACTGGCGACGCATCAAAGCCCCTTGCGCCTTGCCGGCTTAGCGACGAATTGGCCCGGGTCCGCGCACTCGTGCGCGTGCGATGAGAGCCTCAAAGCTCACGACGCCCGAATGAACTGACCGTCATTTTCCAGCCTGGAGTTGCCTTTGCCTTGCTGCGTCTTGCCCACCTGGCCGTATACGAGATCTTACTTTGCGCACCCCAATCGGTGAAGCCGACGATGGAAACATTGATATGTGGGACGGCCCGGCGACGCGACCTCGCACTCCCGAGGAGATGACCGGAGTAGATCAGCAAGACACCGAAGGCGAGCGGGCCCACCGTCGCCACCATAGTCCACTCTGGCCGTACATAGAGGCCTCCGGCGCCTCGTGCAGCGCGATCGGTGCGTGCGTTCTCGTCGGTCGTGCAACATCCCCATTCGCGCCAGATTGCGCAGCGCCAAAGGACATCCCGGTTAACCGCTCTGGGCCTGCCCGTGCCCGCCGATCGAGCGCAGTATCTCAGGCATTCACTGCTGTGCACGGTCATGGCTCCGTCAAAATGTTTCCACGAAGCATCTTTAAGGTCTTCTGCGTTGGTTGCGTAAGTGTGCGGCGTCGAAGGGTTGTTGCGTGAGGCGTCTCAAATGAGGTGAGTCCCAACGATTGTCGGCCTGGGCTTGCACGCGCTCGGGCCGTCATCGTTTTCAGGCCTTCGCTTGTGATTGTGGGCCCTTCCATGAAGGGCTGGCCGCCTCGAAAACTCCAAGCGCACCGGTCACAACTGCTTTCAGCAAAGACCGGGCGTCACAGTGAAGGCTTCAGCAAACGACCTAGATCTGATGTTTTCCTATCGGTCAGAGCTCGGCTCAATTGTGGCATTGGTCAGGTTGTTTCACGTCAAGCGGACAAATTATCACCTTCAGGTTCCACCCTTGGACCGGAAATTCGAAGGCGAGCCGACAACCGAACACTCCTGCAAGGGCCAGGGCCATCGCCACCTCCCTCTTACTGGCGCGGGCAAAGTATTAGCTATGTGTTCGGTACTGGAGAAGGCTCCACAATTTCAGACAGGACGATGAGTGGAATCTCTGCCTGACAGCGGGCACGGTTGTGGCTCGCAGATCAGGAGCGACGATGAGCAAAGAGCACGACGGAACCACTCGCCGGCCTTCAAGGCCAAAGTGGCGCTGGCAGCGATCAAGGGTGAGCGGACGATTGCACAGTTGGCGGATCAGTTCGACGTCCACCCAGATCAGATCACGAGTTGGAAAGCGCAGCTGGAAGGCGGTGCGGCGGATCTGTTCGGGTCGGGCAGCGGCAAAGGGGCCTACAACGCCGCCCGTCGACGTGAAGGCGCTGCACGCCAAAATCGGCGAGCTGACGTTGGAGAATGATTTTTAGAGGGCGCGCTCAGCAAGGCGGGATTGCTGAACGCAAAGCGATGATCGACCGTGACCACGCGTTGAGCGTCACCAAGCAGGCCGAGGCCGTCGGCATTGCGCGCAGCACGGTGTACTACCTGCCGCGCCCAGTGTTGGCGGCCGACCTCGCCCTCATGCACCAAATCGACAAGCTGCATCTGGATTTCCCCTTCGCAGGGGCGCGGATGTTGCGCCGTCTATTGGCTGCCAATGGGAGCAAGGTCGGACGGCGTCACGTGAAGACGCTGATGGTTCGCATGGGGATAGAGGCGCTCTATCGGCGTCCGCGTACGACGAAGCCAGAACCGAGCCACAAGGTCTATCCGTATCTCTTGCGCGGCGTGGAGATCACGCGTCCGAACCAGGCCTGGGCGATGGACATCACCTATATCCCCATGGCGAAGGGCTTTGTCTACTTGGCCGTCGTGCTCGACTGGTTCAGCCGCCGTATCTTGTCGTGGCGCGTGTCGATTACGATGGAAGCATCGTTCTGCATCGAGACATTGGAGGAGGCGCTGGCAAAGCACGGCAAGCCGGAGATCTTCAACACGGATCAAGGCTCACAGTTCACGAGTGCAGCGTTCACGGACGTTCTAATCAGGAACGAGATCAAGATCAGCATGGATGGCAAAGGGGCTTGGCGGGACAACGTGTTCGTGGAGCGGCTTTGGCGATCCGTGAAGTACGAGGAGGTCTACCTGCGCGCCTATGACAGCGTTTCGGACGCGCGCGTCTCGATCGGATGCTACCTCGATCTTTACAATCGCCGCCGTCCGCACTCGAGCCTTGACGGCATGACGCCCGATCAAGCCTACTTTGGTCCACAGAGCATGCTGCCGATCCGCTTGGCAGCTTAACCCCCGGCAGAGGATCCACTTATCGAAGCGGAAAAACTGTCTAAACAAGCGGGGCCACACTGGTGTGGCCCGGAACCAGGGCAACGGAACGGTCCGGAGCGCATGAGGTGGGGAACGGAGCGCGTCTGAGACGGCTGACAACCTCGGCCCAAACTGGGTGTCCGAGCTCCGCATACTAGGTCTCAGCAAGGCACGCCAGAAGGTCGACTACGGTGGGGAGCATGCACTGCCCTCCCGTCTGTTTTCGGTTGTGTTCGAGGTTGCGGGCGGGCTTCGGGTCCAAACCCGGCTCCGCGAGGCAGCGATGTTTGCGCTGAACCGTGTCGCGTTCACTCGGCAGCCTTGGCAGCGGGGCGAACGCGCGGCATTACCTCGCGAGCGAAGAGCTCGAGCGAGCGCCTTGGCGCGCTCCGTTCCATACCAAGGCGGATAGTGCAGCATGAGGGATGTGAAACCGGTCCTCTCCTTGAGTTCGGCGATGCGGGCGACGACGGTCGCGGGTGAGCCGTGAATGATGGTGGAGCGGGCCAGCGTGTCGTAATCGAGCCCGCTCGCCACTGAGCCGTCGCCCTGCGAGACCTGCCCCAGGTAGCCCGCCTGGTGGCTGCCGAAGAAGTGCTCGAGGTGGCGCAGCAGTCCTTCCTCACTCTCGCGCTTTGGCCTTGGCGTCCGTCTCCGCCACGTACACCCAGCGTGCCACGTCGATATGTCCGAACGCAGGGTTCTTGCGCGTCTATGCTTGCTTGTTCGAGGTGAGTGCGATAGTGCGCGATCTGGGTCGAAAGCTTTGCAAAGGGGCGTCAGCGTCGATAGCATGAGCCCGAAGCCCAAGCGGCCCGCGGTAGCGATTGATCGGTCAGTCGCACCGGCCGGGAAGAGGGCGGATAGGGCCGCTGCACAGACTGCGGCAGCAGCTCGTTGTTCGCCGGAGACATCGACGGCAAAGTGCTTGCCTTTGCGCGAGCTCCGGCCAGTGCGCAGGAGGGTCAAGGACGATCTCCAGTGCCTCCTCCTGCATGTCGCGGCGCGCTTCGAAGTCGAGCCCGAAGCCGTCGAACTCATACTTGCGGTAGCCGGAGCCGACGCCTAGCACCACGCGGCCGCCGCTAAGGATGTCGACGAAGCCGACGTTCTCCACCGTGCGGACAGGATTTGCGAGCGGAAGCGTCACAACAGCCATTCCGAGTTTGATGCGTTTGGTAAGCGCGGCGAGATGCCCGGCATAAGCCCATACATCCGGCATGATGCCGTACTCCGTGGAGAAATGGTGCTCGGCCAACCAGGCGCAATCAAAGCCCAAGCGATCCGCGGCGATGATCTCGTCGGTAACGCGCTCGTGCACGGCCCGATGGGGATAGGGCTCGCGGTCCCTATGTGGCTGCGACGTGAAGAGAATGCCGAATTCCATGGCGCGCTCCTGCGATCTTCGCAAGCGCAAACGATAACCTGTCGGCTGCGTGAGTAAACCCGCAATGTTGCGAGTGGGCACACGGCGGCGGGACGATGTCGCCACGAGTGCAGGCCTCTGCGGCGCCGCCGCCCGCCTCGACGAGGTGATCAGCAGGCGTGCTCTTCGCACGGCGCTGTCGCCGAGGGCTGATTGCGCTAGTGGCCTGTTCAGCAGCGAAGAGCGCGAGCGATTGCGTGAGGTGATCTCAAGGGGCAAGGCCAAGGCAAAAAGCATTCTGAAGGCGCGCATTCTGCTGAAAGCGGATCAGGGCTGGGCGGATGCAGAGATCTGCCAAGCGCTCGACACCAACATTTCGATGGTGGCTCGCGTTCGCGAAACGCTGGTGACCGAAGGGCTTGACGCGGTGCTCACCCGCAAGAAGCGCGAGACGGCGCCGATTGAGCCCATCTTCGATGGCAAGCGCCAGCCCAGCTCATCGCACTGGCCTGCTCCAAACCGCCGGCCGGCCGCGCTCGCTGGACGGTCCGCCTCTTGGCCGAACACGTCGTCGAACGTAAAATCGTCGAGAGCGCCCACTTCAATACGGTCGCCCGGGCGTTAAAAAAAACGCCATCAAACCGCACCTGAAGGAATACTGGGTCATCCCGCCAAAGCCAACGCGGTATTTGTCGCTGCGATGGAGGACGTGCTGGAGGTCTATACCCGCCCGCACGATGCGGCCCGGCCGCTCGTGTGCTTGGACGAGACATCCAAGCAACTTGTCGCAGAAACTCGAACACCGCTACCCGCTCGGCCCGGCCGACCGGCACGGTACGACTACGAATACGAACGCAACGGCACCGCCAGCCTGTTCATGCTGTTTGCCCCGCTCGAAGGTTGGCGAGAAGTCAAGGTCACCGAGCGGCGCACGGCCATTGACTACGCGCAGGTCCTCAAGGAGCTGAGCGATGTCCATTTCCCAAGGCCGAGAAGATCGTTCTCGTGCAGGACAACCTCAACACTCACAACTCAGCCTCACTCTACGAGGCATTTACCGCGTTGGAGGCGCGACGCCTCGTCGAGCGCTTCGAATGGCACTTCACGCCCAAGCACGGCAGCTGGCTCAATATGGCCGAGTCTGAGCTTGCTATCCTGTCCAATCAATGTCTCGATCGGCGTATCGCGGATCCGCGCAGCCTCCGGCGACAGGTTGCCGCCTGGCTCCTCGAGCGCAACACTTGCAATGTCAAAGCTAACTGGCGCTTTACAGCCGCCGATGCCCGCATCAAGCTTAAGAGCCTCTACCCGGCACTTTAGTGATTCAGGCCACTAGTCTCCGATTCAACAGGGGATTGAGGAGTGCGGTCGCCGCAAGCTGCCGAACCGCCGCCTGCAGATCTCCTCGGCTGAACGTTCATGCAGGGGGTCAAGCACCGCATCAAGCGCGCGAATGAGGTCAGTCCTCAGGCGAACTTGCTCGCTCCGGTCGAAGACCTCACCAAGACGCCCATCGTAGCGAAGCAGATATTGGTCCCACAGCCATGGGATCTCGCGATAGTCGCAATAACCGTCTTGCCGGCACGCTTTCGCAGTCGACAACCTTCAACCCCAATTTCAACGAAGCCGACTGGGAGGCGCATCTCACAAGAGTTCAGAACCGGAAGGCGCGTAAGCTGGGATCCGGCAATTGGTGCGCGTGCAATAGCTCGACACGGCGGTCAAGCTGAAGCACCTCATCTTTGGAAGCGCAGTGCGGTCAATGGCGGTGTAGGGTTGGCTCTTTCCCTTCGGTATCAATTCGAGCTTTCCTACAAAGCCGCTATCGCGCAAATAGTCTGCGACGACCGACAACCGTCGTCGAGAAAGTTCCATATTATGATAGGTCAGAACCACGCTCATCCGCATGCCCGCTTAGTGACGCCATCGCCGGCTGTTGCTCTATCAGACGTTTCGCCAGTAAATCTGCGGCCCGCCGTCCCTGCGCTGTAAATGTGGTGTCATTGTAGACGAAGGTAATAGGAGCCGGGATCGATAGCGCGGAGCTCGCTTCGGGCGTCGCGCTGGAGGCGACATGGGGGGCCGTGGGGGCAATGACCATTCGAACTGATTGACCAGCGGTCACGCCATGCTGGGGAGAGCGTGCGCTAAGGCTGAATTCGTAATCGCCCGCGGCAAGCACGAGCAGTGACGATGGCCCATGCCCCCGTCTCGTCAGCCGCTCGACGTGGCCACCTCCCGGCCATTGGCGAGAATGCTGACGCTGGAATCTTGTCGGCGCCTGGCCAGCGAAGACGGAAGTCCCCTCGGGATCGATGTTCACGACATCGAAGGTCAAACTTGGGCCAACAATCACTGGCGCGACCGGCGTTGCCGACGTTAAGGAGCCCTTGTTCGCTAGCAGCGGTGTCTTTGCCACCCGCGTCACAATGGCGTCCGGCGTGCCAATATGGGCCAACTTCACAACGGTTTGGCAAACTGCAAGCGTTGTCGCCAGAACCAGTGTAGCGCCTGTTGCGTAAGCTACTCGGTGCATGAGGCAATTCTCGCCGCGCATTAGCGAACGCATCGCCACCAGAAGGCGTCACTATCTTCTAACGGTTGCTGAACAGTGACACCCACAATTGTGGAGTTTAGGCACCCCTATCCACAACGATATGAGGGTAACGTGGTAAAAAGGATGTGGCGGAGTACGTATGAGACTCGACGGATCGCTCAAAAAAGGGGCTGGGCAAAAATGCCTCGAGGGGATCGTCTTCGCGCAAGGCCTATTTCCTGAGCGCTGGGGCCCCGCCAGCCAAGTCCGGCATGGTCTTACCGTGCCTACCGTCTGCTATCGGCAACGCCGGTTAGGTGGACCCCGATCCTCGGCTTGTCTGCAAATGGTTCCTATCCCTCCCGCGTCGACGTCGGCGCCCGTCATCCTGTCGATCCTCACTCACGCCTCACTTGGCGGCGTTGTTGGCGATTACCAATTCCGCATCGACCCGGTCTTCAAACCTGCGCTCCTTTCGGGCGACGAAACAAGCCTTCGGGTCGCGACCCAATTTTCGCACCTTCCGTTTATGATAGCATGCTCGGCGCTACACTCGACGTCCTGGGTCCACCGATGCATGCTGAGATTGCCGGAGCGGGGTTCGCTGGGTTGGCCGCTGCGATCGCGCTGCACCGCCGTGGCTGGAGCGTCATCGTGCATGAGAAGGAGCCAGAGTTGCGGGCGTTCGGCGCTGGCATATTTATCTGGGAGAATGGCCAGCGCGTTTTGCAGGCAATCGGCGCCTATCCAGATGTGGCCCGCGGTGCGCATCAGGCCCCAGGCTACGAGACGCGACGGAACGGCGTCTGTGTCAGCTTCGAGACGATCAATGGAGGCAATCCGTTCCTGTTGATGACCATGACGCGCCAGCACCTCTATTCGGCGATCTTGGCTTCGGTTGCGCGTGAAGGTATCGAGATCGTGACACGATCGGAGGCCGTCGCGGCACGGCCGGAGGAGTGTTGGAGCTTGCTAGCGGGCACCGCCGCAAAGCGGATTTGGTGATCGCGGCGGATGGCGTGCGTTCAGCGGTACGCAGATCGCTGGGCATCGCCTGTTCACGGAGGAAATATCAGGACGGTATTGTCCGCGTCCTCGTCGAGCGCGGCAGCTTCGTCGGCGGCGCCTGGGATCACGTGATCGACTTTTGGGCGTTCGAACCTCGAACACTGCGCATCCTGTATGCGCCCTGCGAGGATGGCCGCCTATATATGGCTATGATGTCTCCGCGCGACGATAAGCAAGCCTCAAAATTACCCGTTGACCCCACGGTCTGGGCTAGTGCCTTCCCCATGCTTGCCCCAGCGATCAAGAGCGTCGGGTCGCGTGGCCGTTACGACGTGTACGAGACAACGCGCCTCGATACCTGGTCCGTGGGCCACGTAGCGATCGTCGGAGACGCGGCCCACGCCATGCCACCGACGCTTGCACAGGGCGCCTGTCTCGCCATGATGAATGCCCTTAGTCTGGCTGAGTTCGTATCCGAGGGATCGGATCTGACGGTCGATCTGCAACGGTGGGAAAACGCGAGCGAGCGTTGACGGACCACACGCAATCTAGATCCGCAGAGCTTGCACGCACGCGAGCGCTTGGCAGCGGCATGCAATGGGATGATATCGGAATGCGCGCCGCGCGCCACGTTTCCGACCGGCACTCGACCAGAAGAATTCTCCAGGCTCTGGCCATCGGCGAGTATTTAACTCCTGTAAAAAGGGGCAAGATTTGCAACCACGGAGATGAATTTTAGTCGAGCCGCACCTCGGGAACCCTACGCCGGTACACGGTTGCTCCCGCATCATGGTCAATTCAACGGCGTGGCGAGTCGGCAGCCCCGCAGGCCCTTCGTCACCTGAGCCGAACCTGACGTCTTAGAGAGAACGAGTGATACCTCCGTCCACTCGCAAGTTTTGCCCTGTGATGTAAGCGGCGCCGGCCGACGCAAGGAAGCTAATCGTGGCTGCGATCTCCTCGCGTGTGCCATACCGCTGCATCGGCACCGTTTTGCGGCGCTCTTCCGTGGCTGGCAGGCTATCGATCCAGCCTGGAAGTACGTTGTTCATGCGCACGTTGTCGGCCGCATACTGATCCGCAAATATCTTCGCGAATGCGGCAGCCTGCACGGAAGACAGCTGAGGTCAGGAACATTGGGCGCGGCTCGAGTGTCCAGGCAGTGGAGATGTTGATGATGGTGCCACACCTTTGTTGCGCCATGATGGGCGCGACCAATCGACTCGGCCAGATCACGTTCAGCAAGTAGGTGTCCAGGCCGTTGTGCCACTGCTCATCGGTGATCTTTAGGGATCTGATCCGCGGACCGTGCCCGGCACTGTTCACAAGCACGTCGACCCGGCCCCAGGCCCCATCACCCGATCCACGAGTCGCTTGCAAGTCGTCATTCGACTGATTGGAGCCCGTCACGCCTATACCACCAGCTCCTTGGCAAGCTCTTCGCCCTTCCGAGGGTGAGAGGATCGCAAACGGCCGCAGGGCAGCGAAATGGCAGGGACAGCCGGTGAGGGTAATAGCGAGGTCAGAAACATCCAGTCGATGTAGGTCGTGTGCTTCTCGCCGGCAATCTCCGAGGAAGCGGTGCTCGACCCGAAGGGCGGCACAGCGACGGTCACGGACAAGCCAGTAGATGAGTCGTCGAAGAAGCGCGCAACGCGATGAAAGAGCACATCGCGCGCTCGCTGGGCTGCGATAATCGCCGCGCCTGACAGGTTCAATCCCTTCTCGATATTCCAGACAATGTCAGGGTTGATGCGGTTCCGTTCGGCAGGAAGCAGCTCACCCCGGACGCCCGCGAACATGAGCGCCCGGAGGACTTGAAAGCAATCGACGGCGCCCGAAAAGTCCAGCGCCGCCTCTTCCACCGCACAGTCCACGGCTTTGCAGCGTTGCACCGCTGCCGCACAGACGCCGGCAACCTCTGGATCGATGCTGCGCAAGCCGAGATTTGGGCTGAAGCCGATGCGCCTTGGTGGTCGGCCGCGGCGCATGCTCGCCTGGAACCCGTTGGGCGGGACCGCACGCGAAAGTGGATCGTGCGAGGCTCAATGCCACCATGGCATCCAGCATGAGGGCGACGTCAGACACGCTACGCGCCATCGGACCTTCCACCCAAAGACTGTCGAAAGCAGGCAAGCCGTCGCCCCGTGGCACGATACCGGCGCTCGGCCGGAAGCCGACGATGCCGCAAAAGCTCGCCGGAATACGCAGCGAGCCGCCGAGGCAAGAGCCATTCGCGAGCCAGACTTCGTGCGCCGCCAACGCGGCCGCAGCACCCCGGACGAGCCGCCGGCGGTACGCGTGAGATCCCAGGGATTGCGGGTGATACCCCAGACGAAAACCGCCCAGATTGCGCGTTGGAAGCAAGGGCCGCCACGTAGACAACCGTGCGGTTCTCAAGAAACTCTTGGTCTATGATGGGTTTCATATTGGGTTCTCGCGTGGGCCAGATGGCAACTCAAATTACTTTCACGGGGACGGTGGCGCACAACGACGACGCGGAATTTCGGTTCGTTGCGGTAGTCGTCTCGGACGGCCAGGTGCTCGCCCGCTATCCGGTGCGGACTGAAGCCGGCGGTCGCGGCCCGCACCTAGCTTTGCACAACGCTCTGCCTCGCTCTTGGCGCGCGTTGCGCGACCAGCTTCTCGATGCGCTCCCCGAACTGCGCCTCAGTCGGAACGTGCTCACGGTGAGCCTGCTTCTCGTCGTGCGCGACGCGCATCGTGGCGCGTGTCCTTGCGCCGACGCCGGCGCGCATCGATACGGCATGCCGGTCGGCAGTATAGCTGGGTGGACCGCTTCGGCTCGAACAGGCGGCCGCAGTATGGGACGAGGCATCGACGCTTGTGCATGCTGTCACGCTACCGCGACCACATTAGGAGGGCAAGGAGGCACGGACGTGGCCGGTGCCGACGTCGGCATGGTGGGCATGCGGTGCCATGCTTACGTAACGGGTTCACCACCATCGTGTGCGAGCGGGCATAGGGTCCTACAGGGTGCCGGGTTAGTGCCGGGGACGGCATGAGCGTTGCGCATATTTAGCTTCGGAAAACGTAGCATTGCGTTGCCGCGGGATCGGCGCGAAGATTGGCAATAGGTCTCTGATTAGGATCGGAGCCGATGGCCAAACCAGCAAAAGAAGTGATGCTTGATCCGCTGCCACGGCGGCCGTGGCGCACTGTGGAGCGCGAGCCCGAGTGGGTTAGCGGCGGTGTACTGGCCGTTCACCTCGACATGACGCGGCAGAACGTGGCGCGGCTAACAGCCGACGGAATTCTCGAGCGCACCAGCGCTGGGTATAACCTGGATGACAGCCGGCGGCGCTACATCAGACATTTGCGGAGGAATACCGTAAGTCACCGCGACGCTGCCCACGTCAAGGCCAAAACTGAAATATATGCAACTCAAGCTGGCCGAGAAACGCGGCGAAGCTTGTTCGGCAATCGGATCGTCGATGCGCTGATTGACGATTTGGTCAGCGTGACTTTGACTGCCATGTCCTCGATGCCTGCGCGGTGCGCACCGCGTGGTGATCTGGCGACCCGACGCTGCATCGAACGGGTCATATTCGAAGTGCGTACCGAGATTGCCAGCATTGCCCAGCGCAAGGCCGACGAATGCGGCGAGCCGCCGCTCAGCGAACAGGGCTAAGCGTCTGAAACCGCACCGACTTCGGCTACACCCATCAAGTCCTGGGTGTATGATGGCGACGTTCGTTCGCGTCGTGCACATAGTGCTGTGCCGATTTTGGCCTTGATCCATCGGACAGGCAGCGCGAGATGCCCCTATGTTTTTCACATCAAAGAGGGTGACGAGGTTCTTCACGATAAGGAGGGAGTGGACCATCCCGATCTGGAAGCCGCACGCGCCGAGGCGATTGAGGGCATTCGGCAAATCGTAGGCGATGCGGTCATGTTTGGAAGCCCGCTCCGCCTGGATCGCGAGATGCATGTCGCTGATGATGCAGGGGATACGCTGTTAAAGCTCATCTTTCGCGGAGTTGTCGATTTCAACGAAGGACATTGACTGCGCCGCCCTGCTCCGATAGCCGACGTGCGGCAACACGCCAGAGAGACCGTCAGGATCGCCACCGTCCGCTGTCTCCGACTTTGGTCACCTACATTTGAGGCCGCTGCAGATTAGTTTGCTATCCTACTATCCAGTGGGGTGGCGTCCTATGGAATTGCAATCCGTCATCGCGTGTCCAGAATGCTGGCACAGCGCAACTGGAGTACCATGCCGACCGATTCCCGTCAGTACATCTACGACTGTCAGGGATGCGGCCATCGCATGAAGCCCATCAAGGGCCAGTGCTGTGTCTACTGCCTACGGATCGGTCCCTTGCCCGCCTATTCAGGAAGAACGCGATTGCTGTAGTCGATTAGAACGGCAATTCAAATAATCGCCGCCAATTCTCGTCATCGACGATGATCGTTCCCCCTGCTGACAGGCAACCCATTCAAAGCGTCATCCAGTCACGCATCTGTTGCACCCGGCGTGCTGCTTCTACTTCAGCCTGAGCAGCGTCTGCGAGTTCGATACCTTCCTGGTCCAGTACGGTCATTTGACCACGTTTAACGTGGAAGAAGTAGCGCGGCACCTCGAACGCCCTCCTGCGGGCTCGAGAACTTGGGCAGGAAACCCAATTGGACAGTCTTCGATCCATTTATGCCGAAACTGTGATCTGGTCTCCGAATGTTGCGGTGCGATGCATCGCCGATGCAATAGTTCGTATCAAAACAGTATCATGGCCAAATGACCTAAAGAGGCGTGCGAACCATACCGATGATGCGGCTATGGCTCGCCCTAGCGCAACAGGTAAGGCGAGGTAACCAGTTTCCAGCCGCGCATTTCGTATCACTGCCACCTTGCCCCAGTGAGAGTATGGCCAGCACGTTCAGGTGATGATCCAGTAGCTGGGAGGGGGGACGGGCACTACAAGTTTGCGCACAGTGTTTTGGGGCCAGAAAGCTGGCCAGATCTGCGTTGAGCCGTGTGGATCAAGCTGAAAGATATTCAGGGGTGGATCATCTTTAGGATCGTGGTGCTTTATCAGTCCTGTGTGTGCAACGGGTTTGACCATCTATGAGCTTGCGCTTGCTTGTTACAGCTTGCCTGTGCTTGTTTGATTATTGAATTTGCCCTGGACCAGAACTGCACTTCTGCGCAGACATCGGCGGGCGCGCCAGAGTACTCAGCTCCCGCGTCCCGTTGGCTGGCGATCTTCTCGATGATCGCCCGTTGATCGGGCGTCAGAACCGTCAGCACCGCGTTCCGCGAGGCGCGCGCTGGCAGGGCACCCTCGCTTAAAGCGCAAGCCCAGCCGCGCAGGCCAGCCGACGGCAGAAGAAATACAGGCGTGCTTTCGCAACTCAGCTACCCGAACAGGGTCTCCCAGCAATAGAATAACCATCGGTCTTTTGGCCGGATGCAAATATCAGTGTAACCACCCGAGGCATGCGGCGGACATTCCCGGGCTCAAATCTCAGTCACGAACAATTCCGGGGCCACGGCGCGGCGTGCCGGCGGCTTATTATCGCCGCTCTCGTGCCGGGCGTTCACGATGCGACGATCATAGCATAGGAGGTCGAGAGGTCGTTCGTGCGAAATTTCTCATCGCCATGGTTGCTGCAGTCCTCCGGTTCCTGGTTGGTGCTCTCGTTGGCAGCCTGTGCGGCATTTCTATGGATTTTTGTCTCCTCCAGATCGAAACACGGGCGAGCCAGAATCGGCGGCGCTGAGCAATGTGCCGCCAAGAGCATTAATCAAAAGCCTTATTGCTGGGCTACGTGGCGAAACCGTCAGCGGATAGCTGCCTGCCGAAGGTGCGCAACTAGACGCCGCGCCCCCGCGGGCAAGCTGTCGAGCCGTCTGACGCAGATGGCCAAGCGGCGTTTTGCCCAAGCATCGCTCAGCCTAACCACATCGATGTTCATGCTTCGACGGCAGCGCTTAGCGGACACCTCGGGAACGATCCCAATGCCAGCACCGGCCTCGACCATTCGACAAACCGCCTCCAGGAGGTGACCCGCGCCCTAATGTTCGCATAGTCGCACCGAGTCGTGTGGCATGACCGACAATATGCCGTTGCAGGGCGCTATCCCGAGGCAAGCCGACAAAAGCACGATCAACCACCTCGGCCAAGGGCATGTGCCCGCCTTCGCGCCGTTTTCTCACGCTGAGGGAAAACGAGAACAAGCACGTCTTCGCGAAATGGAAACTGCTCGATAATGTCTGGCAACTTACGGCAATGGAGGCAATCCCCACGTCCAGCTGCCCGGATCCCAGGGCAGCGGCGATATCCCGCAGCTCTCGCGCTCCTCGACATCAGAGACTGATCGTTGGGTTGGCAGCCAGGAATCCGGCGAGCACCCGTGGCAGAGTACTCGCTGAGCGCAGCGGTGTTGGAAAGCAGTCTCACGCACCCGCAAGGCCTCGGGCGAACGAACCGAGTTCACCCCGCATACGCTCAACCTGCTGCACAATGAGCCGAGCGTGCTCCAAGGAGACATTGGCCGGCCGGCAAGCAAGGGTGACACCACGACGGTCTCGCGCCAGCAGCGGAACACCAAGTGCAATCTCCATGCCGCGAATGCGCGCGCCTCGCGGAGGCCAAGGCAAGGTTCGACCGTTGGGCACCGTGCGTGACGCTGCCCGCCTCGGTAACATGAAGGAAAAGCCGCAGATCCACGAGATCGAAACGCATGCCAAGACCTCCTTCGGAATATCCGAAGTCTAGCTTCAGAATTCCACATTGCGAGCGGCGCTGCCATGGATCACTGTTTGGGCCATGCTCGACCTAATCCTCATCTTTGTCTGGCGTCGTGTTCGCCCTGGCAGGTTCTGCGAAGGGCGCGATCGGCCTCGGCCTACCGACGATCTCGATGGGCCTATTGGCCGTGGTGATGCCGCCCGTGCGCGCGGCGGCCATCCTGATCTTGCCTTCCTCGTCACCAACGTCTGGCAAATGTTGGCGGGCCCCGCGCTGACGGTCGTGGTTCATAGACTGATGGCCGATGCTGCTCGCCGTTTGCACTTGGGACCTGGGCCGGCTTGGGCCTGATGACAGGAGGCGACCGCGCGGTTCGGGTCCGGACTTTTGGTGTCGCGCTTGTCCTTTTATACAATGACCGGCCTCATTGCTTTTCGCCCGTCCGCGCCCAAGCTGTGGGAACCAATCCTTTCACCGGTAGTGGGCGCGATCACGGGCCTGACCACCGCCGCCACCGGCGTGTTCGTGATACCAGCGGTTCCCTATCTGCAGGCGATCGGCTTTGAAAGGAAGAGCTCGTGCAAGCGCTCGGGCTTTCCTTCACCGTCTCGACCATGGCCTCGGCATTCAATGTCAAGTGGCCTTCAATTCGCCATGGCGCGCGATAGCTTCGTGGCGTTGGTGCTTGCCTGCATGGGAATGTGGCTCGGGCAAGCGATCCGGTTGCGGATGTCCTCGACCACATTTCAACGCTGGTTCTTTGCGGGTCTGTTGCTGCTCGGACTCTATCTGATGGTGCAATCTGTCGTCTGATGGGCGCCTTTCCCGGACCACAACGGGGTCAAGCCCTCTCCGCTGACGCCGCGATGGCAGTGCCTCCATTACCAGAAAGCGGCAGGGAGACATTGGCCAATGTTTGAGACACGGTGGTCAGTCGGCCAACAGAACTCTTTGTGAGTTGGTCCTGGGCCAGGGTTCTATGTCGAGCGACCCTGGCGCACCGCCATTGGCATTCCGCAGGGGCCGGCGAGCGGTGACCGTGGGGGCCCCTTTTGTGGGGGACTTCTCGTCGGGCTTGTCGCAGCGCCTTAGGCCGGCCTATGTTGAGGTCCTGACGAACCTACGCACGTCGTCAGCCGCCTGGGCCTCGACGCTCGCCAAGCATCTGCCACCGATGCCGTTGCCAGTCGGGGCCCTTTGTTGTCGGCGAGCGCCAAATTTACATCGCCACAATCGCTTGAGCTTCTAAGCCCCTTTTTGGCCTTGCGATTTGCGACAGCGAACGAAGGAGCAGAAGACGTACTTATCGAACCGAGCATCGCAGAATCCGCCAAGAACGAGGCTCAGAACGCATGCGTCAATTGCGCCGAGATCGCGCAGAGCACTATCGGTCGACGAGATCGGCGGACGCGACCCTTTTCCCCTGGGGCCTCTTCACGACCAGGCGGACTGCTGGCTTTGCAAGAATGGCGCGAGCCCACTTGCCTCCGGCGCATTCGCTGAGGTTCCCAGCGCAACCTTCACGATGCCCGAAATCCTGCCGGAAGGAGATCCAAGGCTGGCCCGCAGGGTGTAGCTGCGTCGCTCCCTGAAACGTCAAAGACTCAGGAGATTGGGATGAAACGAGGTGTATGAGTTGCTCGTAATCTTGAGGTGGTCGTTGCCATCGCGATTTGCTTGGTTGAACGGCCCGGACCAGCTGAGACTGCGAGCAGGTTCGCGGCAGCGCCGACGACGTCGCCCGCGTCCCCGACCTCGATCATAGGGCCGGCCCCAGCAGCAGCCACCGCGCTAATGAGCCAGGAAGGCCTGCCAACGACAAAACTCGCGCACGGTCAAGCCTATTGAGTGCGGCAAGCCGGAAACCCTTTTGGCGGCGGAGCAGCCCTTCCGATTCGATCCGAGGGCATCGCCATCTCGAGCTCCTGGGCCGGCCTGCGCTGGTGGGCCTGCTGCGACCGATACTGGGGCCAATCGATCGGAGGACCTGCCGGGGGATGTTCAGCCCAATGCAAGCGGGTGGGTCTCATGCGCGCCATCCACCCTAGTGACCGAGACAAAGTCTGCCGAAACCTCGTGTCGGGGTCGCGACCTGGGATCCGTCCACCACTCGCATCTCAAGGCGATGCCATTGCATTGGCGTCGACCGCCAAGAGGGTGCCGCGCATTGCAGAGCGTAAAACCGAGGGGCCGATATGACCGGCGGCTGGGCCAAAGTCTGGTGCGTCCTTTCGTCAACCACAGCTTCGGTTACGGACGCACTGTGGCTTGCTGACCACTCCAATAGATGCTTGAATGCGACGTTATCTGATGATCACAGCCGCCAATTCCGGGCGGCGCTTGCCTTAATTGGGGGTTTCATGCGTACGCGTAGTCCTGCGCCAGCCAGCGTCGGAGCCAACTAACGGTATCCAACATCGGACTGGACCCACAGACAGCGGGGACAAATCAATCATTGGCAATGACCTTCGGATTATCGGGCAGGGGCTGAAGATCATAAGCCGTGGAATTCTCCAAATTGACGGGGAAATTGAGGGTGACGTGCAAGCTGCCGGAGTCATTGTCGGAGAGCAAGGCAAGGTCTCGGGGTTGGTTGCCGGCCAGCAGGTGCTGGTGAACGGCAAGGTGTCAGGCGCCATTTGCGCAAAAACCGTCACCCTCAAGCCAAATCGGAAGTGGAAGGCGACCTTCACCACATGGCATTGGCCCTAGAGCGAGGAGCTTTGTTTGAGGGTCGTAGCCGTCGTGCCGCTACCGAAGATGATCTGAACAAGGTGCTGGCAGCAAGGACCGGGGAACCGAAGCGTCCCGGGTGAACAGGGGCGCCCTCCCGTGGCATGCATGGTCCTTTGGCAGGCGCGGATTGCTTCTGGCAGGTTGTCAGAGGAGGTTCTTGACCATTGTCCGCGCGCGAGCCTGGCTTGTCGCGCCGACCCCGAACAATCGGGCCCTCACTCCAGCCGGGCCGCATGTTGTTGGACGTCAGCCTTCAAACTCACGATCGAGCACAAAAAATGTTCCGACGGAAATAGTCTGGCGCCGCGAAATCAACTCTATTCCCGTCCAGCGAAGGTGTGGATGAAATTGATCTCCCCTCATCGTCGACAGGCCCGCACCGCCCACTCATGCCGGACCGAAGGACAGTGACAAAGCCACGAACAGATTTCCCACACTGACAACCCGGCGTCTGCGCCTTCGCCGCTTTGAACGGCGCGACTTGGCAGACTTACATGCCTGTTTAAGTGATCCGGCCGCGATGCGTTACTGGAATTCTCCGCCCTGCAAGACGATGACAGATACCGAAAAAGCCCTGCCTGGTTTGCTCAAAACTACGAGCCCCTATGATCATCTGGCCTGGGCAGCGTGCAAGAAATCAAACGATCGATGCATTGGCATGGTCAACTATCACCGCCGCGATACGCGAAATCGCCGCCTCCAATTGAGTTACATCACCGCGCCAAAACATCAACGGAATGGCTTTGGCACAGAGGCCAGTAGGGGCGGTCTTAAACTATTGCGCCGGAGGACCTGAACATCCATAGGGTCGAGGCTTTGATCCCATCCCGACAACCTGGCATCGGTAAGGCTTGCCGAAGGTCTCGGCTTTTGCTGCGAAGGCGGTCCGCTGATTGACTATTGGCGCGTCGGGGCAAAATTCGTCAGCGTCATGCTCTCCATGCTCTCATCAACAACATAGACAAACAAAATGCTAGCGCGCTTCGGCGCTGAGGATTGTTGCCAGCTTCGAACCAATCAACATCACGACTCAGTACCCCGCCCGTCGCGCGAGGCTGTTAGGAAGTATCAGCGCTGAGAGGCGAGGACGAGCGCCGACCCCGGCGCTGCATGGTCTGCGAATGCCCTGCTGCCTACTGGGCGGTTAGACCACCGTCGACCACCATTCCCGATCCGGTCATGAAGCCCGCGTCGTCGGACGCCAGGAACACGATGCCGAGCGCGATGTCCTCAGCGACGCCGAGCCGTCCGATCGGATGCTGCTTCATCGCCACGCTGCGGGCAGCCCTCGACGTCGTTGCTGCCGATCTGCCGAGCCCGCGACACGAACGTCTGTGCGCCCATATCGGTCTCAATTACGCCCGGATGGATCGAGTTGACGCGGATCTTCCAGCCCTTGCGGCCGAAAGACAGAGCCGTCGACTTGGTGAACAGCGTCACGCCCCCTTGGTCATGGAGTAGAGCGGATCGAGCTGCGAGCCGACGATCCCGGCCACCGAGGCAAGGTTGACGATCGCCGAACCGTGCCGACTCGACTTGCCGCTCTCGGCGAGCGCCGGCGGCGCACACCTTTGTGCCGAGCCAGACACCCGTCATGTTGATGGCGACAAGGCGGCTCCAATCCTCCATGGTCGCGTCCATCAGGTCCTTGCCGAGGAAAACACCGGCATTGTTCACGAGAATGTCGAGCTTGCCGAACTGCCTTGGTAGCCACAGCGACGGCGGCCGCCCACGAAGCCTCCGCGGTCACGTCAAGGCCGAGAGCTAGCGCCCTGCCGCCCGAGTCCGAAATCTCTTTCGCCGTCTCGCGCGCGCGGTCGGCCAGCACGTCGCCGATTAAGACCGAGGCCCCCGCCGCTGCCATTTTGCGCGCCGTCTCGGCACCGATACCACGCGCCGCGCCCGAGACGAGCGCAACCTTTCCCTCCAAGCGGTTCATGTCGACGTCCCTCCAGAGGTTCTCGTCTAGGTATGCCCACCCGAATTGGGCCATCACGATTGGGGTGACCATAGCATCCGCTGCTGCTGATGCCACCGGGGCGAGCAAATATGACTCGAGCGGCAGGGACATCCGAAAGTGGCGCCACTGCAATCGAGCCTTTGATCGATTTTGGGCAATGTCAGCAAGAACCCCAAAACCGGAGGCAGACCCGCGGGGACGGAAAGAGGGCGGGAACACGCGATCGTTTGCGATGAGGGGGATGTGGGAAGTGTCCGCAACCTCTCCCGATCCTGGCGACGGGGGAAAGCCATCGATCGGGGTGCGGCCCCGCATACCAGTTCGCCACTACAGGTTTACCTAACCGCTCGCGCTGCCTGCCATAACTGAAGGTGGAACGTCGCTGCCAATGTTTTCTCGACCTTGACTTGGCCGAACCACGATCCTGGTCTGCCGAGCAAGACAAAGTTCTCCTACCCACGATCGATGGCGATCGCTTTGCATCCCTCGTCAGCCGCGGCGCAGTTTATCTCCCGTCAGGTAGTTTCGTCGTGCGCGATCTGTTCTGTCGCCCTTCGGGCGACCAACAATCCCATCTGCTGAGCGCCTGCCGACGTAAGTCCGAGCCTGAGATCGCAGCACATCCGACAGACCTTCAAGCCTGCGAATAACTGAAGGCGCCTGACGCCGATCGCCGCGCTGCCACTAGCGCGCGACCGGGACGAAGGATGGCAAGTTCATCGGCTTCTCGGTTGAATTCTGGCACGGTCTGCGTCGTTGACGACTGGGCGGTCGCGAATTGCATGCCAGATCCACAGACGTGGTACGAACAGTTATTTGAAAATGAGCGCAATGTCGGCATAAAGGCATCTATGGCGGTACCACGTCCTGAAGGAACGGTTTCATGCCTGCATTGGCGCATCGCAGCTGGGTCTCGAAGCCTGTGAGACCTTCGTCCAAGCAATCGCAGAGGACACTGCAAGAGCGACGTCAACTGCTATCGATGCAAGCATTGAACGTCTGATCGTGGCCAACACCAAGATCCATGATGTGGATTGCATCAACCTTAACCCCGCGACGAACGTGCTTAACCCGAGGGCCGAAGCCGTCCTCGCCCGCGGCCTCGGCTCGCGCCCGTCACTCGGATATCCGGGAAACAAATACGAGATGGGGCTGGAGGCCATCGAGGCGCATCGAGGTAATCGCGGCAGAACTGGCGGCGGAGATCTTCAAGGCGCGTTATGCCGAAATCCGCGTCGCTTCGGGCGCTATGGCGAACCTATACGCCTTCATGGCAATGGCAAAACCCGGCGACGCCATCATCGTCCCGCCGACCACAATCGGTGGGCACGTGACGCATCATCAGGCGGGTTGTGCCGGACTCTATGGCTGAACATTCACGCGGCGCCCATTAGCGCGGACGGCTATAGCGTGGACGTACAGGGCGCTGGGTGAACTGGCGCTAGGCGTGAAACCAAAAATCATATCGATCGGCGGCAGTCTGAATTTGTTTGAGCACCCGGGTAGCCGAGATCAGATCGATTGCGGATGCCGCCGGCGCTAGGTTTTGTTTGATGCCGCGCATCGGTGTGGCCCTAATCGCCGGCGGAGCCTGGAAGAACCCGCTCGATCACGGCGCGCATGTCATGAGACCATGAGTACCTACAAGAGTCTCGGCGGCCCGGCGGGCGGTCTTGTTCTGACCAATGAGTCCGATGTCGCTCAACGCCTCGACGTAATTGCTTTTCCCGGCATGACCGCGAACTTTGATGCAGCTAAGTCGGCCGCCCTCGCTATCTCTCTGCTCGACTGGCGGGAACATGGCGCTGGGTATGCGGCATCGATGGTCGAAACGGCACACGCGCTGGCAATCGCTTTGGTGTCTGAGGGGCATTCCGGTCTTCCACCCGCAAGGCATCGCGACCACCTCGCACCAATTTGCGATCGAAGCGACGCGATACGGCGGCGGGCAGACTGCTGCCAAACGTTTGCGAGCCGCAAACCTGCTTGCTTGCGGTATCGGCTTGCCGATCGCGGCCGTAGCCGGTGATTTGAACGGTCTTCGGTTCGGCACTCCCGAAATTGTGAGGCGTGGCATGCGGCCCGGCGACATGCCGACACTGGCTGAGGCTCATTGCCAGAGCCCTGCACGCGAACAATCCTGAGGCTGTCGCTGTCGAGGTCACGGACTTCCGGAAATCCTTCAAAGGATTTTCATTCATTCGCTGAGAACCCTGTCCACGACGGCTTGTCGGGGCTGGCGGGTCAGCGTCACGCGCCCGCCGGCGCGCAGCTACGCGTGTCACATTCACTTCACCGCACAACGGATAGACCCCCGGTCATAGAGCCCTTCCGACGGCGCTTGGAAAGGAAACGCGAATTCCAGACCGCTTGCCATGCCTTCAAACCTTCAAGTTTGCCGCCAGTGGCGCCGACCCTGGCAAGCAAAAGGCGATCTTTCGCGTCACAGTAAGCCCAGATGTGGACCCATGCCTGGACAGGAGGTTTGATTGCTGGCGAAATGGCCGAGGGGCCGTTCGAAGGCACCTGCATTTCGGTCGTCGAGCACTGCGCTGAGCGGTGTTGGGCAAAGGAGGATCCACGCCTTCCAAATTCGGGCGTCACGCGTCAACCAAAGTGCGTGGATCGCAGGGTGTCGGCGTTAAGGCAGCGGCCCACCAGCACGCCGTTCGCAAGGCGCCACTCTGCCGAAAACTTTTGCGCTGTAGAGGCAATCTTTGGCACCACGCGCGTAGGGCGGCATGGAACTTCTCGCGTAATCACAGGGCGCAAACGCTTGGCTATTCTCATGCACGAGGGTACACATCGGTGCTTCCTGCGTAATGAAGCGCGCGACATGGCGCTCAGCCAATGGCTGTGCGCCTATATGCGATTTTTGGCGATACACTCGCTTACCGGCGGTATCACCTTGCCCATCACGCCCGTACGCGGCAGGAAAACGACCCCGACCTCGTGCTTTCGGCCCGAAGGGCGGCCAAGCAGTCCCTCGACCACGCGATGCTGAGAAAGGTCAACGCCCGGCGCATCGGTAGCGAGACCTCGGACGCACCTCCTGGCGATGACGTCCCGCGCACAAAAACGTTATCGCGAGTGCGAAACCCACGCACACTTCCGCCCCGTACCTCTCTTCAACGGAAGCGAATTCCCGCACCGTCTTACGTGGAGAGAACCCATACGCTACCATCTAGCGTTAGCCGCGGCCCTTGCCCTTGCCATGCGAAGCTTCCGCTGCCCGCGCAGAGAGCATTGTCGCCTTGGTTGGCGAAGATATTCTGGCGACGATCGATAGCCAGACGGCAAAAACGACGGGCCTCGTCAAGATAGACGGCGTTGGCCCAATTCTGGGGATCGATGTCCGTCCGGCCGACGGGCAGCTTTATGCGCTAGCGCGCGACGGCACGATTGCCACCATCGATCCCGCCACCGGCAAGGCAATAGCCAAATCCAAGCTCGACAAATTGCCGCCTGAGGATTTCAAATTGCCGTCGATTTCAACCCGGCCGCTGACAAGATGAGAATCATTGGTGCGGACGGAACAAACCTTCGCGCCGATGTCGAAAGCGGCAAGGTCACTGAGGACCAGTCTCTGCGTTTCGCGGCGAACGATCCCGCGGCCGGTCGCACGCCGGCGATCGTTGCGGGTGCCTACAGCAATTCAGTGAAGGGTGCAAAGGAAACGACGCTTTACGACATTGACGTACTCGGCGGTCTGTTCCGTCAGGCGCCGCCGAATGATGGCGTCCTAAACTCCATCGGTGCGATCGGCGTGAGTATCGATAAAATCGGGTTCGACATCCTCGCCGATGCGGCGGGCACCAATACGGGTCTGCTGGTCGCGAACGGCAAGCTCTATATGCTGGATCTGAACACCGGCAAGGCGGTGGGCGGCCGAAGCATTGCAGGGCTTCCTCCGACGTGCGTGACATCGCGGTGTTGCCGTCTTCGCCTTCCAAAGAGGCCACGAACATGATGAGGGGCGACAGCATGCGGACCGGCACGGAGATGCCTTCGACCTATTTGCCGAAAGCTATGCCCAGCAACCCTTCAAGACCCATGCAAATGGGCACCATAGACCTCCCCTAAGAATTCACAATATCGCGCCACCTCCCGCATGCAGGCGGGTGCCTACTCCGCGGCCAACAGCGCAAGAATGAGAGGACCCCAGTGCCGTGAGCGCGGGGCGCAAATAGCTGGAAGCGGGCAAAGAGCAACGCCGATCGCGCTCGCGGTAGCGGACAATCGCCGGCTCCGGAATGAAGCCGGCGATTGCAAATCTCCAGGAATGAGCCACACGGCTACCAGCCCGAATTCTTGAACCGACCGCGAAATTCTGTCCTGTCGGCGTCGGCGGCGCAATAACGTCCCAAGGCGAAGCGATCTGGCCGTGGCGCGGACCTAAATGCCGAGATCGGGTTGAGCGCCGGCTCGGTCAGCACGGACGCTGCCCGTTCGACCGTTCGTTTCCTCACCGCTGGCAATACGGCGATAGGCGTGAAAGGTGGCAGGTCTGGAAGGACTCTGCCGCGCAGCTTTGCACTCATCACGTCTGTGATGAACGGGGCTGCACCTCCCAGAACCATGGTCTCGGAAACGTAGGCAGATGCCGTGGGCCGGTGACCGGCAACAATGCAGCGCGCGTTTCGGAGGATGACATTGACGTTGTCGATTGTGCGGCGAGGAGTGCCGGGGCGCGGACCTTCGCTCGAGCCGAGCCTATGCGCCTGCCGGCGGGTGGCGCGCCGGACCTTTGGCATTGAACGGCTGCGACCCGAGCAGGAGACGGCAATGGTCGCTCTCCTCAAGGGACTCGACGTGCTCGTGACGCTGCCGACGGGCTTTGGGAAGTCGCTGATTTACCGAATTCCTGCAATGCTGCGCGAACGTCCCACGATTGTCGTCTCACCTCTTCTTGCCCTCATGGCCGACCAAGAGCGCGCGCTTACGTAAGAACCGTGACGTGCCTGTCGTCGTGCTCCACAGTCGACTGCGTACTGGCGAGCGTCGAGCTGCGCTCGAGAAACTCGAGAGCGGTGGTCGCCTCGTGGTCCTGACCACTCCTGAGACGCTTGAGTCACGGGCTACCGCATCGCGATCTGAGCGCGCTCGACCGGCGCTCCTCTGCGCGGACGAAGCCCACTGCATCTCGGAATGGGGCCATGACTTCAGACCGTCCTACTTGCAGCTCGGCGCCGCCCGTGAGCGGCTGGGCAAGCCACCGGTACTCGCCCTTACAGCTACCGCGACAGCGGCGCGTGCGCAAGGATATTGCCGAACGACTCCGCCTGCGCGATCCGCTCGTGCTCATGGCTCCGGCCCACCGCGCGAACCTTCGCTTGACGGTAGAAGTCGTGCGCGGTGGCGAGAAGGTCCGCGCTACCGGCCGACGCATCCGGGCCCTGCTCCGCCCCGGAATCATCTACTGCGCCACTACCACTGCGGTCGATCACCTCGCTGGCGCCCTCAGGCGGGGGTATCCCGGTCGTGCGCTATCACGGCAGGATGCGTGCTGCCGAACGGGTCGCGGCCCAGCATCAATTCATGCAACGCTCTCGACGTCTGATCATGGTCGCGACAAATGCCTTCGGCATGGGTATCGACAAGCCAAACATTCGCTACATCCTTCACTACCACGCCCCCAGCGCGCTGGAGCAGTACGCGCAAGAGGTTGGACGCGCTGGACGCGACGGGCGGCCGGCGCACTGCATGCTCTTGTTCGATGCAGCCGACCTTGAAATCCAGGAGCGGCTCCAAGCCTTGAATCGCCCCCACCATTTGGCACCTGGAGCGCCTCGAGGCGCGCTCTCACCGCTTGGGTTGTTAAGCAGCGCGCCCCGACAGCCGCCGCGCTCGCGTATTCTGCTGGCCTACCATTGCGGATTTGTGCGGCGTTGTTGTCGGAACTCGAGCAGGCCGGCCTCGTCGGGCGCGATCAGGAGGGCCGTATCATCGTCGTATCGCTCGAGAACTTCGCAGCTGGCTCCCACGACCTGGTAGGAAAGCTCAAAACTTTTCGCCACGAGGGTGAGCGTCGGCTTCGGCTTGTCGCCCATTACGCGCAGTCCGAGGAGTGCCGAAGCGTGTTTATTCGACGGTATTTCGGAGAGGCGGATCCTCCGCGCTGCTGGCGCCTCGCGACCGCTGCCGTGCCGACCGCCCTGCGGCAACGCGTGCGGGCCCGGCGCGGGAGAGCCATTCTGCAAAAGCAAGACGCAGGCCTGATCGGCAGAGCAGATCTCAGCACTCCGGTTCATGAGGCAGAACCTCACTGTCCGTCGCTCCCCACCGGTTCGGTGCTGCAGTCCGCATCGGAAATTGCCACTCAATGGTCGGTGCGATTGACGTTAAAAAGTTGCGCGGCAACCGATGGATGTTCATCACGGTCGGTGGGCGTGTTCTTGCCTCGGCTGTCTCGGATACGTGCACCGGCTGCACAAGGGCACATACCCACACCACCGCAACATAAGGTGCCGCGAGTGGCAAAAGCCCGAGCTTGCTGCCGAGTGTTCCTAGGATCGCGGTGGCAATGGCCGTCGCGCTCCGCCGCAACGAGTGTCGCCAACCACCCACACCGCACCGTCCCTCGCCGCAGCGCGAGCGCGGTCAGCGCAGGGCCAAAACCATAAAGTCCAATCAGAAATCAGTGATGGGGAAAACCGATCCCGATCGCGGTCAGGGTTCCACACGCGGCACCGAGCGCCGCCAGCCCGGCCGCCCGCCAATCGAAGAGGCCAACGCGATCAAGACTCCAAGACCTATCCAAGGCGAGCTGGAGAACACGAGCTCCGCGAGCCCCGCACCCCACGCCGTAGCTGGCGAAAAGCACCAACTGTTCCCAGGTCTGTGGCCTAACGACGACTGGTAGCGGCGACGGCGCCGCAACACACCAACTCATCTGCGGGCAAATCAGCCAGACGGCGGCAAAGGCTGCTACGTACTGGCATCACCAAGACCGGTAGACCCTAGATCGCCAGTGGTGCGATGCGTGGCTATCGTCAACACCGCTGCCACGCCGCCGTCGCCACGGCGAGCGATGCTCGTGGCGGCGCCAACTGGGAAGAACGCACCCACCGCCATGGCGGCGAAATAGCCGTTGAGCGGATCAATCCACCCTCATTGAGGATCTTGGATGCCGCAAGCGCACGCGCCGACCGCTTCAGCCAAGAGGCGCGCCTATCACCCCAAGCATACCGGCAAACCAGGAGCTAACGGCCGCGACGGCCATAAACGCCAGCCCAGTACGGGCGTCGTTCACGAAGAAGTCTGGCCGGTCGCGCGCGCAACGCTCAGCACCCGGGCCCCTAATGCAATTTCTCGATTACGCCAAAACGATCCACTGTCGGCCCCGCTCTCTCGGTCCATTGTCAATTTCACACAACATCACCACGAGATTCCTGAACCAGTGAGGATCCACTGATCCATCGATAGTGTGTGCCTACCCCACGCCAGCGATCTAGGACACTCTGACCGAATGGCAGCCACGGCGCCGTAACCCGCGTCGGCCGCCGGCGACGACCATTGGCCATCACTCTGGATCGAACACGTCCGCCTCCTCGCCGGTGACCAGGATGACAGCCTCGTGGTACACGAGGTCCCGGTCGATCCAGTTGAAGCTTCGCTGTTGCCCGGCCCAGCGCTGTCGCCAATGAAGCGTAGTCTCCGGACCGAACAACTGCATCACTTGCGCGCCGTAACATTCCGCCCCTTGCGCGCTCATAATCGCCCGGGCAAAATGCCGAAAACACGCCGCAATCTATGACGGTCGCGCGTACCGCCTCACACCATGCAATCGGCCAAGTGGTCGGTCCCCACTTGCAGCGTCGTCGGATAGGAAGGTCGGTGCGGCGAGTCCGAGTCCCGTCGGTGTGGCAGAGAAACGCGTAGAGAGGCGGCCATCGCCTGGCAACCAAACGCGCCGCCCCAGCGCCAGCAGGGTGCACCATGATCAGTAAGCTGGGATGCGGGTTGCTCTAACCACTCGCGAAATCTCTTCCTATCTGCCACGACCAAATTCATACGCCATGCTCCTGTTGTAGCCACCCGCGTCACCAGCCAGCAGGATGTCCCCCACTACGACGGCTTCAGGAAGCGCCAAATTGCTGCCGATGCAGATCGTCCTCCATGCAGATCCGACCATAGATTTGCTGACGACCGCGGCTGAGACCGTTGCCAGTCGCCAGCAAGCGTCCGTAGCCAAATCGGATGCGGATGAGTTGTTAGCAAGCGGCAGATCGGCGATGCGCGCATCGACGATGGCGTCCTCGATGCGGCCCTTTGCGCGCCGCACCTCGAGCACGCGCGTCGCGAGCGGCACGTGGTCGGCTGTGTCAAGGCTTTGCCCGGTTCGAGACAGAACCCAGCCCAAATGTGGCAGTACGCCCTCCGCGGCGCGCAATGCCGCGTCGATGTCGAACCCGAGGAAATCCTCCGGATGCCAGCCACCGCCAAGATCCAGTACGGTTCACTCGTCGTCTCGAAGCGCACTCGATCGCGTGTGCCCACGCTAACACAGATTCGAATGCATCCCACCATCTTGTGACGCCGATGGCGCTCGCGGCCATGTGAAAATGCACGCCGAACGCCACACCGACCGGCAGACTGCGCACTGCCCCGATGAGCGCGTCAAAGTATCTGGCTCATCGACAGGTATGCCGAAGCGCGACGGGATACTGGGTAGCTTCAATCGGGCGCCTACCATTGGCGATGGTTGGGTTGCGTGCAACCGTGTTCAGCTCCTCAACCGAGTCACAAAAGAGCGCATAGACACCCTCAGGTTTGTCGTTGAATGAGGCCACCACTTGCCGGGACCGTTGAGCACGATCTCACTCGTGCAAAGCCCTCGTGCAGCGCGGTCTGCACCTCTGCCTGGCTGATGCATTCGGCCAGCAAACCATGCCGGCGTGCGAGCGCGATGTACTCGGGGTAAGGCGCGGTTTTGATGCTATAGGCCCCGACGGGGATGGCGCGCCCAGAGGCAGCCTTGGTGATCTGTTGCGTCAGTCTTGCGAACAGTGCATCTGCGACGCGAGGCAGGAACACGCGTGCCGGCGTCTTGATGGTGGCAAAGTCGACCTCATCGAGATCGGCTCGGGTGTCGGCGTCCAATGCGTTCGGCGGCGTGCCTCGAACCCTTGCGCATCGTCTGGTCGCTCCCTCGAGCGCACGGAGAAGTTCGGGCAGCGCGGCGCCATACTTCGAGGTGCTGACACGCTCCATGTCATCGGGTTCGGCGGCCAGCGGCAGACCGATCTCCGGGGCGTACAGGCACCTCCGTCTGACAATGCGGGTGAACGATTCTGCCGGTCGCCGGGCTTAGCGGTGGTGGTGATCCCTGAGCTCGGGCGAAGCAGCTGCGCCGGCAAATTGAAGCCAGCGATTGGCCGCGCCGTAGACCCACGCGGGAAGCGCGGATTCCATTCGTTGAACCACCGTTTGGCCTCGCGATCCTTGAACAATTCGATCTCGGCACCGCCGGTCCAATCGAGCCGGCGCACCAAACTCTCGATCGGCGCTAAGAGATGCTCCGGTAGGTTCGATCACCCGACCAGCCCAGGTCTTGCCCTCCGCGGTCGTGAGGCGTTTCTCCATGTGAATTGCGGCAAGGATCTCTCCCGGTAAGCGGCGATGCATACCGACTCCTCCGTGGCACGCACGTGAGCCTGGAGAAACAGCTTGGCCGTTTGCCAGCGACGCCCAAAGCATCACGTGCGCTCAAGAGCGTCCGCCAATCAGGCACGAATATCGCCTCATGAAACGGTCCCTTGAGCCAGCATCGCCACGAATGACGACGACAAAACTCGTAGATCTCGGCATCGCTGCACCCGAGCGGCAGTGTCTCTGGCAACGCAAACGGGAGGAAGTCAGCTTAGCGATTGCGCGGGCTTGAGCGTAGGCTGTAGAGAGCTCAGCTTGGGTAGAGCAAGTGATCGTGGCCACCAATGACCTCCGCAAGCCAGCGAATCTCCAGATCGAGGGTGGAGATGAAAAAAGGCGCCATCGTCGAGGCGCGAGCGGATCTCTTTCGCGTGGGTATTTCGATCGAGATATTCCCACTGAGGGTAGTAGCCAGATGGCATCGAATACCTCGTGATGAAGCCCCGAACTACCGTGCCAATAGTCGACACCCACGACCTCGAGCCTCAGGAAACCCTGCCCGGATGGCCCGCGCCGTCCCTAAGCCAGCCGATGGACTTGGGCCGCAGTGCAGGCCACTAATATAGACTGTCGTCATCTGCTTGCTCCAACTCTCGGCCTAACATCGGTTGGATATTCTTTGCCGACGTCAGCATGCGGAGCCTGGCGTTGCCGTACTAGGCTATGGCATCGATTCCCGTGCGCGAAACGGCGTGCGACACGTGGGTCAAATCGGCGTGGACGTTAGTTGTTCAGTGTGCACTTGGCCAATTAATGCAGCAAACGTCTGAAATGAAGATGGAAGTTCCCGAAGTACATAACCGCCACGATCCACGCGCTGACAATATCTCCGGTCGATGCCCCACCTTGGACGGCGGCTTGGCAGTTTAGTCCTCGCTTCAACCCCAATTTTGTAGACTTTCTTTCTCAACATGATGGAGCCTGAAGAACCGGCATACCTTCGCGGCCAGGCTCGCAATACGTCGAGCCTCACGCGAGGTGGCCAAGTAGGGACAAACCCCGAGCACTTGCAAGCGGTGAGCCCTTAGCAAGGAACAGGTGCGGGCAAGAGTTTTTATGTCGCCGCAATTTTTGTGTTGCCGCAATTCATGTCGCGGGGCGGCCGCCCGCTCAGTGAGAGATCTCCTGTTTTTGAAAATATTCTGAGGCGATGCGCCCGGCCGCCGATGTTGGTGCGCCGTCTGTCGCATTGCCTAAATAAGCAAAGGCCGCGGTCGTGTCCCAGCGCGGAGTTCAGCTTAGCCTAGTCTAGCATCAACCATGCCGAGCAATTAACGCACCCGATCCGCACATCAGGGTTTAGCCTGATGGCGCTCCTGGCGTGGGCGGGCAGGATGCGGACGCCTGATTCCAATCCATTTCACCGTCACCGGTTGGTCGTGACCGTCGCAGAATTGCAAAAGCCAGAGCGCCAGCCGACGCATCCTGACGGCATGGTATTCACTCGCAGATGGAGACCCTTCCGCATGTGATCGGACCACCATTATCCGGAAGAGGCTCCAGAGCATCGCATTGTTGTCGACAAATTTTGGATCGACCGGACGCCGGTGACAAACGCCGCATTTCGCAGGTTTCGCCAGCGCCACGGGCTATCGTCACGTTCGCCGAGAATCCAAGCCGGACGCCAGGGACTATCCCGGTGCTCTCCCACACGATGTTAAAGGCCGGCTCACTCAGTCTTCACGCCACCGAAGCATCCGGTCGACCTGCGCGATTGGAACCAATGGTGGACATTCAAGTTTGGCGCCAACTGGCGACGTCCGTACGGGCCGCGCAGCATCGGTTAGCGGGCTCGATAACCATCCGGTCGTTCATATCGCCTATCGCGACGCTGAAGCCTACGCCAAATGGGTTGGCAAGGCACTGCCCACGGAAGCCGAGTGGGAATTCGCCGCCCGCGCTGGTCTCGACGGTGCGGAGTTTGCTTGGGGTGACGAGTTCGCGCCCGCCGGCCGCCGCGATGGCCAATACGTGGCAGGGCATTTTCCGCGCCAGAACCTTGCCGAGGATGGTTACCTGCGCACGTCTCCGGTGACCGCCTTCCCTGCCAACGGCTTACGGCGTCCACGACCTGATCGGCAACGTCTGGGAGTGGACCAATGACTGGTGGTCGACACGGCACGAAGTCGACGCGCCAAAGCGCATGCTGCATTCCAAACAACCGCGCGGCGGCGCGAAGCACGCGAGCTACGATCACCTGCCAGCCCAACATCAAAATTCCGCGGAAGGTGTTGAAGGGCGGATCGCATTTGTGCGCGCCAAACTACTGCCGCCGATACCGGCCGGCCGCGCGACACGCCGAGCAGGTCGATACGTCCACCAGCCGCGTACGGCTTTCGCTGCATCGTTCGCAAAGGGAAAGAGTAATGTGATCAAAGAAGCATCGAGACGAGGAGTCGCCAGTGTCGAAGCATTGCCACCTTGACTATCGGTGCATTCCCTTTGGCGGCGCTCCCGTTGGCGGCGGCGCGCGCCGTTGCCGCGCGCGAAAGTCGCAAGCTTCACCGTCAGAGATGGAGTGGAGAAGATCACCAGGGGAGTTCCGAGCAAGAACTGATCGGATGCGGAGCCACGCCCCGCCCGACGAGGCGCCTTGATGGGTGGTATGAGCGCAGCCAACCTCCCGCCGCAGGCCAAGGGCGAAGACTGGCTTGCCGGCGCGAGGTCGGATCCTTGTACTGAAGACGCGCATCGGCTAATCGGTGCTCGGGCAGGATTCTCTCCTATCAAAGTATTCGCATGGCTCCCGCCATTCCCGCGTCCCGCGCTGCTGCTGCCAGAGCCGCTTGGACGATAAAAGTGAAGGTTCTCACCGCCTGCGCAGAACTCCATAGCGCCGCCCGCTGTCGATTTCACAATGCATCCAAGTATTTGGGCCCTCGACGAGGCTCCGAATGACGAGGACCACGCGAGCGGTACGTCACCTGCCCCTGGAGTCTCCGAGGAGGCGTCGTACTTCTTGCTGCTGTGCCTTCGCCTCTGCCGATCCACTACCACCTCGACCCGTGTTTTGAATGGCAAGGCGCAGGGGCGTCGCGCCACTCTTGTTCTTGGCGAGTATAATCCGCGCCAGCCTCGAGAAGGGCCTGCACGGCCGCCGCGCAACGCGTACGCACGGCGCGGTGCAAAGGAGTGACGCCGCCGTTGTCCAAAGCATTTGGGTCGGCGCCAGCCCCAACTGAGCAGGCGATTGCCGCCGCTTGCGCTTGCGGATTCCATGCACGCGAACCCGGTCTACCGTCGGCGGCGTAGTGGAGGGTTCGGCGCCCCGTCGATTCCTTGCGCGGACGTCGGCGCCGAGGGCGATCAGGTTTTCAACGATGTCTTTTTGATAGGCGGCTGCGGCGATATGCAGGGCGGTATCGCCGACATAAACGTAGTGTTCGATCGCATGCAGGTAGTGTGCTGAGGCTGCCCGACGGGTTGCGCCATCTACCGCACGCTCGCGCGCCAATCCGGGCGACGTCGCCAGCATTTTGGCGACAGCCGTCCTATCTCCGGCAGCGATTGCAGACACGAGCGCCGGAAGTAGGGAGCATGGGGATTGGCGTGCTGCATTGCCACTGTTCCAACGCTAAGCCCGCCGAGGTTTATACCGGCGGCAAGATTTTCGCACGCGCAATTGGCCGAGCGGAAGCAGGCAACTTTAAATCTCGGATGGCAGCATCGATCGTCAATGGCGATGGAAAAGCATTGGGCCCACCGGTAGTCCTCCTCGCCAAGCCAGAAACTCCTCCCGCAGCGCTAGTATCGCCCGCGCCAATGTCGCGTTCAGGGCTGAGCGCGCACACATTAAACTTGACTTATTTTATGATAGAACTATTCCCATTGAGCGACCCGAGACATAGGTGACAGATCGTACCGGGACACATGGGTAACGCTTTCCGCCTGCGACGACGGGGCTATCGTTCCGCACCTGCGCACGGTGGCGGCAGCGCGGGTCGCGGCATTTTTCCATCACGACGGCGGCATCGAAGATAGCCTGCCACCGTATCGAGGAAATGATCGCTGGCCGCGACGCCGTCGTCTGTCCCGTCGATTGTATCAGTCATGGTGCGTGTCGCATGGCCAAAGCCATCTGCCAGCGCCCGCAATCGGCGTTTCTTCCCATCTCGACGGCAAGCCGCAGTGGCTTCGAGCGTGCGCTTCGACCAGCTGGTGGCGGCAATGCATCAGGAGCACGAACAGAACCTCAATCACAACGACTGGTCTTGACGGCACAGTGGTCCAAAATCGGCCAGCAACGGCTAGGTAGTATGAGGGAGATGCACGGGGAGCCGCACGCGCGCCGGGCGATGGTCGCCGTCGCAGGCGCTCAATCACGCGGCGCGCAGAAATTACGCCGCAAAGCAGCCCCAGGGCCGCCACCTGCCGACGCGGCCCGGTCTAGTCGGTGCGGGGCCCGTCGCTCGAGCGCGCAGATTTCGCCAAGATTTAAGATTGCCCAGGCTGTTAGCGCAATGCAGTTCGGGCGCCTGTTGCCACAGCAAAATCATTTTGCCGACTGCCCCCTTTTTTAGTGCATGATTTGAGATCCGAAGGCTATCGTCATTGCGTTGCTGGCGGGTCGCCCCGCACGCTCCTGCCGCAACGGGGGCCGGTCTCGCCCGCAGTGGGACCGGTCCTCCCTTTAGAACCGCGGCATGCCGGATTACGCGCCGCCGTATCCAGGACGCGGTGCAAAAAAATTCACCTCTGTGCTCTAGAGCACAGGGTGCCGATCTCCGCATAGCGTAAACATCCCATTGCCCACTGCGGGCGAGACCGGAGCTTCCACAATATGGGCGGATTCCGGGTGCGGGACTTGGGGTGCGGGTCTGAACGACCTCGCACCCCAAAGCGTGAATCCGTACGTCTTACTCCGCAAGCTCGCGGTCATGCGAGGGCGGATTGTCTGCAATTTCTTCGAGTCCCTCCGCATCCACAATAGTGATCTCAGTTCCACTAATCGTGATTAATTTGGCTGACTTCAGCTCACCAAGCTGTCGATTAACGTTTGCTCTGGTAGCTCCCAAATATTTTCCGAGCTCTTGCTGTGAAATGGCCAGCTGTAGCGAACCGCCAGCCCTCGCCATGCGCCCATGCTGGCGTGCAAGCCTGAGAAGCCCCCTCGCCGTGCGCCACCGCATCTCCAATTTGTTGTCTTCGATGATTGTCGTGGCGGCGCAGATCTTCTCGCAAAGGCCGCGCAGAACTTCCAGCATTGCTGGCGGATGCGCGGTCAGCGTTGGCAGAAGGTCGCGCGTGTAGAGGCAGAATATCTGGCACTCCTCCAGCGCCACGGCATCCGCCGCACGTTCCTTCCCATCGAGAGCCGCTATCTCGCCGAAAATTTCACCTTCTCCGACGTAGTGTAGCACAACCTCTTTGCCACCTATATTCGTGTTGGCGAGTTTGATCCGACCACTGATTGCAAACAGCAAGCTGTCGCCCGGATCTCCCCGTCGGTAGATGACAACCCCTTTGGCAAAGCTTCTGATCTGACCCTTGCCGACGAGGGTGTCAAGCGCGACACCGGGGAGGCGGCCCAGAAAGGTACTCTTTGCCAAGAAGGCACGTATGCGGACCAAATCAAGCGAATACGTTGCCATGATCAATCCCACACTGTGCAGCCGGACCAATCGTGCTGCCTCAAATTCTAATCCTTGCGTTCGACCTTGGTCGCGAGCGGGCGGACCAAACCTCGTCCGTACTCTACGTCACACGCGCGTCAGATGCACCCCGCTTAGAGTGCAGCCCGTGCCCTGCTCCGGCCAAGTCGGTGCGCGTTTGCCCACACCGTCAATCTCGGTACGTCAAGCTTATTGCCGCCCGTTTTGCCGCGCTCGCGGTCCTCTTCACGCTCTGAATTCCCTATTTTCTCGCCCGAGAATGGAGGACCGGGAACCGCCAACTGCGCGCCTGCCATTGCCATTGAGGGTGTCGCGCACAAAGGGCGCCACGCAATGAAGTGAGGTTGCAGGTGGGGTGTCAGCGGCCGCATCGGGCGTTGTCCTATTGCTCACGCACGAGACGTCGACGCGCTTTGCTCAGTTCGGCGCGCGCTGCACTGTCGAGCGCAGGAAATTCAAGTCCGAGGTCTTGCAAAGACCTGACGATGGCGGCGGCCACGACAAGCTGGTGTGAACCACTTGTGGTCCGCCGGAACGACGTACCAAGGAGCCTCGGGCGTGCTGGTATTCCGGATCATGTGTTCGTAGGCAGCCATGTATTGGTCCCATAACCGGCGCTCGACGAGGTCACCCATAGAAAACTTCCAGTTCTTGGAAGGTGTGTCGATGCGTTTAAGCAGTCGCCGCTTTGCTCCGCTTTGGACAGATGGAGATAAAATTTCACCAGCCGCGTGCCGTTGCGAGCCAGATACTTTTCGTGCGCCCTAATATCCTTGAAGCGCCGTTTCCAGATATCGCCGTCAATCAGATCCGCTGGGAGCTTCTCGCGCTGCAAGGCGTCTTTGTGAACACGCACCACCAGGACCTCTTCATAGTAGGATCGATTAAAGATGCCGATGCGGCCACGTTCAGGGAGCTGTTTGGATGAGCGCCAGAGGAAATCGTGATCATAATCTTCCTCGCTCGGTCGCTTGAACGAATGCACTTCGCATCCCTGGGGATTGATGCCAGACATGACGTGCTTGATGGCGCTATCCTTCCCCGCCGTATCCATCGCCTGAAAAATAATCAGCACCGACCAGCGGTCCTGAGCGTGAGACGCTCTTGGAGCTCCGACAACCGGTCGATGCCTTCCGCCAGCAGCTCCTTGGCTTGCTTTTTGTCGACATCCAATCCGCAAGTGTCCGTCGGATCACATTTGCCAAGCCGAAACGTATTGGGCTTATCGATGCGGAAGCGGTCGATGAAATTTGCTAGTCGCATTCACGCCTCCGTCGATCCTCGCGCATGCCTTGGTAGTTTACCTGCGGGGCTTGAATTGAGCGCTATCGGCGGGGATGGTTCCACCGAACCTCAGATCAATTTGCCTGACTTGCCCAGCGTCGGGCGCCGCGCGCATCGGCTTGAGCGGGTTGCGTCAGCGAAGATAACCGCCAATCCCGTCCCACAACAACTTCAGCGCTGTCACGGTGAGGAGACCGTAACAGGCCCTATAAAGTTGAAGCTGATCGAGCCGCTGATTGAACTTCCAACCCATCCAGACGCCCGCAGGGACGGCCGCTAGGCAAATCCCCATAAGCGACCAGACCCTGCTGCTCGGCTGCACGAGCAGTAACCAAGGCACGGCCTTCACAGCGTTACCCACGGTGAAAAGAAGCTTGTGGTCCCGGCATAGACCTGTTTGGCCATGCCGAGCGGCAGCAGATACATGGCCAGCGGCGGCCCGCCCGAATGTGCCACCATGGTCGTGATGCCGGAGCCGACGCCGGCCGCGACCGCCTTTGCCATCGACCGGGGTCGGATCCTAACCTCGCCGCCGCCGTGAAACCACAGCAGCGTAAATGCAAGCGTGATCAAGGCCATTACTAATAGCGGCGGCGCGCGCATCGAGAATGCGCAAGGCCACACGCAGCCAAGGCCAATACCCAATATCAGTGGACGGCAGGAGAACTTTGAGGTCCGGCTTCGACCAGGTTGATGGTCTCCAATACTGCAGAGCGAATAGATCCATGGCAACGAATAAGGGCGCGAGCAACGCACCCGCCGTAAGCGGATCCATCACGAGCGCAAGCAAAGGGATGCTAATGATCGCAAAGCCACCGCCAAACGCTCCCTTCATGAAGGCGATGAGGAAGACCCCGGCGAGGGTGAGGAGTGGCTGTTGCCGTGCTGAGTTCCACAATGATACCCACTGGATGTGGGTTATATCATTGCACAACACCCCCACGCACCATGTGTTTGCTCCAGCTTGGGCCGAAAAGGATCAACCGACATAAGACAATCGAGGCGCGGCTCGCATGTCCGCGCATGCTGTGTCATTGCCAAAAGCGCCGCCCTCGGGAAAGACCGAAGGCCAAGCGCGAGCTTGCCTTTAAATGCGGGCCGGCGAGGCACGAGATCAGAACACGGCGGACCGGATCTGCTTACGCCCACGCCAGCGCCAACGGGCCGTTAGTAGCAATAATCCCAATACTCCTTATTGCGGTAGGGATCGGCCCAATACCAGCATCAGATCGGAAGCGGGCCGGTGTGGGACGGCTCCGACAACGGCGACAGTAATCAGCGTACCCAAGGCGACACCCGCAACGATCCTGCCGTAGTATGGCCGACGTGCCCACGGCCGCGCGTACCAATAGGGCCGTCCCCGCCACCCGTAGCGTGGGCCTCCACGCCAGTGATTGAGCGGCGACCACCGAGGACCTCGACCTTCGTTGAGCGTGCATCGCCAAACACGGCCGCGTGGCCTTGATTGGCTCCGACACGACTGCCGCCAGTGCAAACGCCAAACCTATGAGGCTCCTGCGCATCGCATTTCCCTCCATGTCTTGTACCCGTTCACCTCCAACAACGATGAGGAACTTTGGCATTCCTAAGGCACGAGGGAGTCCACAACATTTCGGCAGTCACGCTCAAGGTCACGGCAACCTCTCGGGTTTGACGTCCCGGGCACTTAACCTAGCGGTAATGGGCTTCGAGCCTCCGGCGATTCGCACTGATATTTTGGCGCTTTCTGCAGCGCTCATAGCGCTCAGATCCGATCGCACCCATGATCGCTAAAGCCTGGCGGCACAAGTCCTTTGCCGCTGAGCCGGTTCGCCAGGTTGGGCGTGACCGCATCGTCCACGACCTCTTCGCCCCCCAGCCGCTAGGGCGCGGCGAAACCCGTCGTTGCTTTCAGGAGTGCTATCGATCGTTGCAAGCCGGGCTCAACCAAGCGGGATTGGGTTATTCTGGAGCCAGCGACCATGTGCTGTCGCGGCGCGATTTCTTGCACCATCGCCGGGAAACTTTCAGCATGACACAGAGAGCAGCGGCCGCTTGTTGCTGAGCGGTGGGGGCCGGCACGTGCCTCGACGTCGCCCGGATCGCGCGCCGCGTTGCGCTCGGTGCGATAGGCCGGGCGAGGCACATCACCGATGCCAGCTGGAGTGATCGACGTGTCGAATTGCCAAGCCGGGCTGGCGGAAACCCAAGACCCAAGTCGACAAGCTGTGTTGCGCCATTGCGCGGGAGCCGCAAGCAGATGGAACTTGGTGCGGTGCTGGGCTAGATTTTGGACCACGAACCAAAAGGGGAACACCATGGTTGAGACAACGATCTTGGTCGTGGCTGGCAAAAACCTGCCCATGCCTCGGCTTTTCAAAAGGGTGCTCCAGGTAGCAATTGCCGTGGCGCTCACAGCAGGTGTGTTTTGTCATGATTGTTGGCAATGGCTTTCTGCTCGGCCGCGGCACATCCTTTCAGGCAGGCTTGAACGTTTGGCTTACCTTCATCAAGCGCCCCGACATCCTCACAACCATGGTGCTCACCGCATTCGTGACCGTGCTCTTTGTCTATTGGCAGCGAAATCAAGAGCGCAGAGCTGGCGCAGCAAACCGGCCTTCGGTTCCTGCCTCTCGCTGATTTATCGCCGATTGACGGCAAGGACGTCGCCGGTGAGGAGCATTCGTCGAGGACGGCGCCGGGCCTCGCCCAGCGCGGAGTCTGCGGTGTTGACTTCGTCCTGAAGCGGCGGTGTTGCCCGTGGAATGATGCGGGTTAGCCTTGGCCCATGAACGTGGCGGGTAAGCGGAGACCCCGATCACCTAATCCCCCAGCGCTCAACCGGTCCAAGCGTGCCAGTTGCATCGTCGACGGCTACCTGCAACCCACTACCTTTCGTGGCCGTCTTCGCGATCCACGTGAACCGGCCCTCGAGGCGCCGCACGGTCAGCACGCCCAGCTTTACATCAATCTGGGCGGCCCGCACGGCCTCCGCGAACAGCGCGCGCACCTGCTCCTGGCTCAGGCGAGGCCCCGAGAGAGGCGGGCCGCGTAAAAGTCGATAGAAAGACCTCAACACTCCTTTGCGTTCTCCGATCGCTTCGGGGGCCGACGCAGATAACCCGAACACGGCTCACAACACCGCATGGGTGGCGAAGCTGGCGCCCCGCGGCAGCCGTACGAGTTGTCGTCCCTAGACGGCGATCACATAGAATTGAGGCAGATCGGTGCCAACACGGCGCCGACCACGGAGACGTCGCCGCAATCGTCGCACCACTGCCGCCAATCGCGCGATCGCGCAATGTCGCTCCCATCGCCTAGCCCCAGAAAGGATCACTGCGGGCAACGCCGGTCCCATGAGCAAACCCGGGCGATGGGTCCTTGCCCTAATATTGCCTCTGCAGGATCGGTTGAGACCCTCTGACGGCGCACTTTTTCGCGCCAACGATCGCAAAGTCCCTATTGGACGGGAGGTACACGCCACCTTGACACCGTTGAAGCTAAACCGGATTCTGTTGATCCCATGCAGATTGTTCCGTGGGTCAGCGTTGCGTTGCCGGCACGGCCTTGTTCGATCTGTCTGCCTGACCATGACCAGTGCCCGTAGAACCTGTAGGGCTCACTGAAGATGGCGACGTCGATCCTATCGCCTAAGCGGATGGCAACCACGCCCCTTCATGGACGCGGCCGCCGCTTGCGAACGGCTTGAGCAAATCTACGCGCGCAACACCGCCTTCCTGCGTGAACGATTTGAAGCCTATGCGCAGGGAAGCCCCTCAAATCACGGGTCCGGGCGACGTATCCCTTCGTGCGAATTACCACGACTACCCATGCAAGGGTCGACTCACGCCTCTCCTACGGTTTCGTTTCCGGCCCTGGCGTGCACGAGACATCGATCACACGACCCGATCTCTTCCGCGCTTATCTAACAGAGCAGATCGGGCTGCTCATTCAAAACCACGGTGTACCGATCGAGATCGGGGAGTCGGAGGAGCCCATCCCGATCCACTTTGCCTATCGCCGAAACATCAGCCTGGCGGCAAGTTTCACTTCCCAGCGAACAACCGCTGCGCGACCTATTTGACACGCCAAATCTGGCCGCGATGGATGACGCCATCGTCGATGGCACGATGCGTCGTATCCCCGGAGCGCCGGAACCCCTGGCATTGTTCCGAGCCGCCAGAATCGACTACTCGTTGCACCGCCTCTACCACTACACGGGCACCGATCCTGAGTACTTCCAGAACTTCGTTATTTTCACCAACTATCAGTTCTACGTCGATGCGCTTTGCGTACATGTGTCGCGAGCGCATGGCCTCAGGCGATCCCGAAGGGCAGGCCTTCGTAGAACCGGGCAACTTGGTGACGCACAACACCCGGCTCGGCAAACCCGCTCCATCGGCCACGCCCCCGATCGCCTTCCACAAATGCCGGCATTTCATCTGGTCGAACCGGATGGCGGCGGCATTAGCGTCGTCAACATCGGCACCGGCCCGTCCAACGCGCGCAATATCACCGACCATATCGCCGTGCTGCGACCGCACGCCTGGCTGATGCTTGGCCACTGTGCAGGACTCCGCAACACTCAAAAACTTGGCGACTACGTGCTGGCGCATGGCTATGTGCGCGAGGACCATGTCCTCGACGATGAGTTACCGATCTGGGTGCCCGTGCCCGCACTCGCCGAGATGCAGGTGGCGCTCGAACAATCGGTTGCGGAGGTTACCGGGCTCACGGGCTTCGAGCTGAAGCGGATCATGCGTACCGGAACGGTGGCAAGCGTCGATAATCGCAATTGGGAACTCACCGATCACGACACAATTATTCGGCGCTTGTCACAGTCCCGTGCCATCGCACTCGATATGGAGTCGGCCGCCATTGCCGCGAACGGTTTCCGCTTTCGCGTGCCTTACGGCACGCTGTTGTGTATTTCCGATAAGCCCCTGCACGGGAGATCAAACTCGCAGGAATGGCCGGCGAATTTTACCGCCAGCGCGTCAAGCAGCATCTCCAAGTTGGGCTGAGGGCCCTCAAGCATTTGAGCACCCAGGAGCGCGAACGGTTACACTCGCGAAAGCTTAGAAGCTTCACCGAAGTCGCGTTTCAATAGGCAACCGGTCCGCTGACCGCCAGGAGCTGCGAGGCAATCGCTTACCCATGCGGAGGCATTCAGCCCGCCATTGCGAGGCCTCATGGGCAAAGGCGTAGTTGCCAAGAGACGCCATACTTGTCGGCATAGCCAGCCGAACCTCTTGCTGAAGGGATAGCTATCGAGCGGCATCAAAACCCTGCCCCCTGCAGACAGCGCGGCAAAGAGACGATCGACCTCGGCTTCGGATCTGCACTCAACCAGTAAGGACATCGCCGGAGTGAAGGTGAATTGGTGCTTGATTGGACTATCAAAGCATATGAACTCGCGGCCGTTCAGCGTGAATCTCGCTTGCACCACGGAGCCTTCCTTGCCGGGCCCGCCTGCACCATAGCGCTCGATGCTCCGAATCCCCGAGTTCCTGAGCAAAGATACATACCAGGTCATGGCTGCCTCGGCCTGCCCCTCGAACATCAGCACCGGTGTAGCGGCGGGAAGCGGTGATGCCGGTTCGATTGCCTCCGCCCGTCGCTCGAATCGCTCTGTCGAGCTTGGTGAGTTGGCTCGAGAAGCCCAGCGTCGACATCTTGGTGAATTCTTCATCGTGCATTGGCTCAAGCGTGACCACCATGCGCACCTGATCGCGCGCGGCCAACAAGTCGACCCTCATTGCGCTCTCGTAGGATCTCCACCCCGGCAGAAAATCGATCACGTGGGCGATGGTAAGGTGCTCGTGCAGTTTGACCTCGACAAACCTGGCACGTGTGACGTGCGAAGGAGGCCGACCCATTCGCCGCATCGCCTCGACCATCTCAGGCGTGTCGGCCAGCATGTCATAATGCAACCTACCACCCACGCGCGGCTCAAGGGAATGAACTTCCACCGGAACCCCTCGGGTCCCCACCACGACTCGAAGCCCTGCCTTGGTGGTCCACAGGTCCCATAGCTCCTCTGCCTGCGCTTTGTATGTGCGTTCGATTACCACCCTTGCTCGGACGGCAGCTGCGGTCCGGTCGTCGCTCATACGCGGCTCTCCTGCTTTTTCCTCTTCGGCTCTTTTGTTGTTGCTCAGAGTGCCAACCCAAACCGATCGAGCCGCGCTGCCCACAAGGTGCGGTACTGCGCCAGCCACGCATCCAGCTGGCGAAACGGCTCGGGCCTCAAGGAATAGAGGCGGCGCTGGCCGTCCGGTCGCACCGAGACGAAACCCGCATCCTGGAGGATGCGTAGATGCCGAGAGACGCCGGACTGGTGGATCCTGACTTGGCTGACAATAGCGTTGACCGGTTTCTCGCCGTTGCGCAGCGCCTCAACGACGAGGCGGCGCGTGGGATCGGCGAGCGTCTGAAAGGCATTTATATGCATCTCAGTGTATATGTATAAAGATACATAGACCGGTTGTCCGAGTCAGCTGCGGAGGAGCGGTGGCAAAAGCGCGCGCCGCCGTCGGGCTCGAGTCCGCAAATTCCTAAGTTCGGCCGCTCTTTCGCTGGTTATCGAGGCTCCGCCTCAGAGCACAACTGCGGCTTGGACGGGTAAGACCTCGCCGTCGGCGCTGCGCTGACGGCGTCCTGGTTCGGCACCAGGGGCGATGCCGATCGCCGTTGCAGAGGCAATTGTGCACACGCTTGCCGCATCGGCCGTCCGTGGGACCGAACGGCGGCTTGATTGTTGCTGTATACCGAGTTTGAGTTCTTCGTTCATCACCCCAGCTTGGAGTAACCCCATGCACCACTCGGATCTAACGCTCTGCCTGATCACCGACGAGGTATCAGCATCATCTCTGACGAGGGCCTCGCCTTCGCCCGCGCCGAAAACGTCGGCACGATCGACCTACGGGTCATCGATGGGCGCAACGTGCTGGCGCTATCGCGCCATGAGCTCGCCGATGCCGCACAACGCGTACGGGCCGCTGGGCTATCGGTGTCCTGCCTATGCACGCCGCTCTTGAAATGGAGCCCTCCGGCAAGACGGCGCTGGCCAAGGGCGATCAATTCGGATTCTGAGCTGGGCGGGCGCACGCCAAGCACCCTCTTCGCCCACGCCTTCGAGGCCGCGGAAATCCTCGGCGCCCGCAACCTGCGCGTCTTCAGTTACTTGACCTACGAGGGCTACCGGGTGGGTGATTTGCATGACCCGATCGGCGAGTTACTGGCCCTGGCGGATAAATTTGATATGAAAGTTCACGTGGAGAATGAGGGCGTCTGCAACATCACTGGTTTTGCCGAACTGGAAGCGCTTGATGCTCGCATATCCACACCCGCGTCTCAGGGCGTTGCCGGATATCGCCAATGCTTATCGGCGGAGTACGTCACCGTCCGCCGCGAATTTGGCACGACTGCTACCCTTCACCGACATTGTACACTGCAAGGACTACGCCAACGCTGCGGAGCGCTTCGTTGCCTTCGGCGACGGAGATATTCACTTTCGCTGCACTATTCGCCGAGACATTCCCGCACACACGGCGCCCCTAACGTTGACGATCGAGACCCATGCGCCTTCGCAACCGGCCGCCACGACGCGGCGCTCGCTATTCGGCTTGCGTCGGCTAATCGATGCCCCTTGCGCTTCCTTGACCCACGATGCCGATATCTGCCCGACGCTGCCGCACCGCTCGTCTTGTCTCCAACCCGCGGCGCTTGCAATAACTCGCGACCGAAGCGAGTGGTCAGCCCTCCATCAGATCGTCGAGAGGCCTGTGCGTGTCGACGGCGTATAGTGCGATCTCACGCGCACCCGATTGCAGCTGGCGCACGGGCCCTCGTGCAGATCGCCAGCTCGGTCTCGGCGGGCTCTCAGGCCCACAGCCGGCTGCGTGACCAGCCAAGCGCGCGGCCAGCGCCATCAAGCAACACTATGTCGTTGCGAGCGCCGACACCGCATCTGCGATTGACCCGCTGGGCGTCTACTGCAGAATGGCAGCTCCAGGACGGTGCGCCATCCTTCTTCGATGATGATTCTCTCCAGCGCCGCGGCCTGGCGCTATTCTCAGCATCGCGCCGCAGCCTCGCGTCCCCGCTCCGTGCGGCTTCTCTGGCTGCTTCCGCAATGCCGGTTAGCTCGACACCCTCACGGTCGAACACCGTTACGTCGCCGCGCCTGACGTGAAAGAAGTAACGAGGCATCTCCAACACAACGCCTCGCAGTCGCATTTGATCCGCCAATGCGGCTGGCATCACTCGGCAGAGGCTCTAGTCATGCCGCGACGCTGCGGCACGAAATGCTCGCGCTTTTTTGTGAGCATTCTTAGTCACGCCGAGACCACGTGCCCTGCGACAAGGCTGTCAGTCCTTCGCTCGCTCAGCCCCTGCCGCGTTCGGCTTGTTGCCCTAAGGCAGCACCGGGGCCCCGCCTCACGGCGGGAACGCACCCTAGGCTATGGCGTTCACAGGACGGAAATAAGAAAAGGAGGTGTCAAGATGGATCAGAGACCTCGAAGCTCGAAGTTGGCAAAGGACGATTACATCGATCGCTACCAGGACAGCCGGGGCTCGGGCATCACGGCTGTTTTCTTGGGCCTCGCCGCCCTGCTCATTGCGGGTTGGTTGCTCTGTCCATGCGCGTGGACGAGACGCGCACTGAACACGGCGCAAAACGCGCCAACGGCGATCGGTCCCGCCTATCGTGCGCCCGCGGCACCAGCACACCAATCCCGCGCCGCAGCCGCCTTCCGTTAGCAAGCCATAGCGATTTCGAGCGCTTGCCCAAGGCAAGCCCTGCGTCGGCAGGGTTCTGCCGTTTTTGGCGGCACGGCGCCCTGCCGGTCTTGCCAGTCCGCATCCCAGCGATCGCGTTGCTCGCGATGGCGCCCGGCGCAAGAGCTCATCGAGCCGAAGACGCCACGCGCTTCGTGGCGATCGTCCCGGCAGGTAGGTCTCCCCTAATTGGGGATCGACGGATCGGGCGATCATCGTCATTTGCCAACCGTGATCAGGAAAGCCGGTCCGTGAATGGGCCGCCCGGCGTAGGGACAGTCAGGGCGCGATCCATTCAGCATTGGAGCATCACCCGGCAACACAGACACAAACCCGGCCGTGCTGGTCCTTTGGTCAGGGGTGCGTACTGTTTTCCTTGGACCGCGTTCGGTGAAGCCTTTCTCCATGGGCGCGCTTGAACGCGGTCGCTCCGCCCATGCTCATCAGCGGCCGAAATGCCGTGCGCCACCCTAGGCCAAGTCTGCGTCAGGGAGCAGCAGGGAGGGGCCTCTCGCCTATGCTTCGGACCGCCCAAAGCGGGTGGCGCCAAGGCGTCGCATTCCGGCGGCCGCGGCGCCAATCCCTGACGAAAGCGTGTCGTGGCACGACGAAGGCCGGGCAGGTGCGCAGCATTGCTGCACTTCGCGCGGCGACATCTGCTCTCTATTCGAACTCCGCAAATGCTGGACCTACCTCAGGCACGCCGGCTTTGCTTCCGATTAAAGGCACGGCGCTCCAGTATCTGGCTGGCTTTATGCCGGCCTCGGTCCAGCAGCCTTTCCCTCGCCTCAGCGCACTGCCTCCGACCGTAGGCCTGCGTCGCGCGACCGTCCCCGGCCTCACGAACAGCGTGGCCGAGGCAACCAAGCCGCGAGCTCGGCGTTTCTCCAGCGCTGATGTAAAATTGAAGCGAGATGCCAGGCGCATGGTTGACGCGTGCAATGTCCGACGAATTGGCTGCCGCCAGTCGCAGCTTGTCTGCCGCGATCGATGCCTTGACGCAAAAAGAGTGGGGCCAGCCAGAGCAGGCACTCGTCGAGGTGCAGGAGCGCACGGGACGATTGCTGCGTGAACTCGAGCTGCTACGCGCAGCTCGCTCACAGCAGCCACCGATGCCCAGCTGAAACCGCCCCAACCCTACTGACGGCGCCACGCGCCACGGCCTAGAATTTTACCAGGCGCGCCGCGCGCGCTGTTGGCGCGTCAGCCTTACGGCGTACCGCCCGCGGTCGCGTGTCAGCTTGGTACGCCGCATTCTCGCTTGCACCTGTACCAACTTCAGGATCTACCGTCTCGCGAGCGCCCACCAGCCCCTGCGGTGAACGCCCGACGAGATGATCGCGTGCTCCATCGCCCGCCTACGGGGGCTCGGTCCGTCAGCAAAGATGACCGCCGGAGCTAACCGCTCGCCGGCGTCCGGAACGCGGAGCAATTCCACCATGAAGACGGCTGTCCCTGGCCATGTCCTACGAACTTGCCAGTCACAAGCCGAACGGCGTGGCGCAAATCCTTGCATTTGTGCCACAAGGCTGCGAGAGCGGTGGGCGATGACACGCTCGAAGAGCTGGACGACGGAACGACGAGCGAGGAGGTCATCATGGTCCTTGTGGATCGGCTGACCTTTGTAAATGCCAAGCTGCCCTCTGCCCATACACCAGAGCCATCTTCAATCTCCGGCGGGCGCTCGACGAATTGCATGCCCGCGACGGCCGACCGCGTAAAACGCGGGGTCGAAGGCACGGCCAAACGCTAAGCGTGGATGGCGCGCAGCTGGCGAGCACGCGGCGAAGCGCCTGGCATCGGCGCAAGATCGCCACGGTCAGCATCGGCAAATTTGCTGAGCTGGCCACGATACCGCCTCCCTTTTGCTGCCACACTCCTCGCTCAAGAGATCGCAACATTCTGTCGTCATACGTGCTTGATCGATCAACGAGTTTTTGGGGCGCCCAATGCTCAAAGCGGTCATTATGGTCACGCTGCTTCGTTTGCCTGACGACGGGCGCGGAGGCGGCCCGAGCCCTCCTCTCGGAACAGGAAATCAGCAGTCTGGTCACGGGCGCTAGCATCGAGATCGACACTCCGCTCGGCACCAAGGTACCCGTCCATTATGGGCCCGATGGTGAGACTCTTCGGCCGAGCCTCGCCAGCTGGCACGCTCTATCTCGGGGCGATGGCGGATTCCGGCCGCTGGTGGGTCAGCTCGGACCGGCTCTGTCACAAATGGAACCGCTGGTTGAATTCCGAACCCCAATGCCTACGCCTGCAAAAAGAAGGTCAATTGATCCGCTGGTGGACCGAAGACGGCACCAGCGGCACCGCGCTGATCACCCAACCAGCCTTCGAGGTTGACGCGACTACCAAACTGCACATTCTCAAACCCGAAACAACGACCACCCCCGTAGTCGCCGTCGCAGCACCGGCAACGCAATTGCCCGCGGATGGGACGACTGGCATATGGCATTCCTCGACGTCGGCGCAATTGCCGGCGGCTCAACAACCCGCGCCGATCGCCACCCCCAGCACGCCCCGCACGCAAGCAAAGGCGGCCGCGGAGCCCAAACGCCCGGCCGACCTTACGTACGTGGTCGCGAACGTCGAGCCTGACGATGTGCTCAACGCGCGTAGCGGCCCGTCGACCGAGTTCGATGTGATCGGTGAGCTCGCACCGGGCAGCCGCGGCGTTAGCATCACCGGCGCGTGTCGGTCAGGTTGGTGCCCGGTGCAACATCGCGCCGCGAGCGGCTGGGTCAACCGCACCTATCTCACCCTCGATGCGGCTGTGCTGACGCACGGCCAGCCTGACGCCAGCGAGGAGCCGCAAGGGGCACCCGCCAGCGTGCGCGATCCGGTCGACGCGCCACGCACCTGCTTGACATCGCCCACGCGCGCACCTCTTGGATCGCATCGAGGCCAAGTTCGGACCCGTCAAACTCGTGTCGACGTGCCGGCCTGGTGCCGCGATCGCCGGCACCTGGCGGCCGTCGCGACACGCGAGCGGCAATGCCGTGGACTTCGATGGCGGTGCCCGCAAAGCCGCGATCGTCGAGTGGCTGATCGCCAACCATCGCGAGGGTGGCACCATGACTTACGCCGACATGAGCCATATTCACGTCGATATCGGTCCCTACTTCGTGTCGATCGCGGGTGGGCAGCATTGGGCTAGCTGGCGCAAATAGTGAAAGGCATTTCGCCGTTGGCGCGCGGCCCGCGCGCGGAGGGAGGGATCACTTAGCCGGGTTTGACCACACCCCCGGCGGCGACGCTCGCCGCGGGGGCCAAGCCCCGCGGTCGGTGCGACAAGTGCCACCGACGGTCATTGCGCGAGCCCTGGGCTTGCAGAATTTCACCGGCGCCAAGCCGACAAAACCATGCGTCGCGACGGCTTGCGTTGAAAGCCTGCCGCCTTATCCCATATTCTGTTGACGCAAGGGATTTTGCTTACCCTCGCCGACGCCGCCCCTTGCACGAACTAACGCACATGACCCGTCCAAACCCTTTCCACCCCGCCGTCGCCCGGTGGTTTAGCCAAACCTTCGCAGAGCCGACGCCGGCCCAGGCGGAAGCGTGGCCGGCAATTCAGGCCGGCCGGCATGTGTTGATTGCGGCACCCACCGGCAGTGGCAAGACGCTTGCTGCCTTTCTCGCCGCCATTGATCCGCTGGTGCGCCAGGGCCTCGACGGCTGTCTCAAAGACGAGACGCAGGTCGTCTACGTCTCCCCGCTCAAGGCCCTTTCCAACGACATCGAGCGCAATCTCGCCGCGCCTGTGGCCGGCATCCGGGCCGAGCTGTTGCGGCAAGGTTTTGCCGAAGTTGAGATCCGCAGCTTCGTGCGCACGGGCGATACGCCGTCCGGCGAACGCAGCCGAATGACGCCGCCCACCGCACATCGTCGTCACAACTCCGGAATCGCTCTACGTGCTGCTGGGCTCTGCGTCCGGCCGAGCCATGTTGAAGACGACACGAACGGTCATTATCGACGAAATTCCACGCGCTCGCGGCGAGCAAGCGCGGTTCACGATTGAGCCTGTCGCTGGAGCGACTGTCGCGCACTTTGTCCGCGCCCGCCGCTGCGCATCGGACTTTCGGCAACACAAAAACCCATCGACGCCGTGGCGCGCCTGTTGCTGGGTTCGCATGGCGATGATCCGCGAGGCAATGATGATTTGACCCGTCGCTGCCGCATTATTGATCTGGGTCACCGCCGCGCGCGCGATCTTGCAGTCGAGGTGCCGTCCTCGCCGCTCGAAGCCGTGATGTCGGCCGAGGTCTGGGAGCAGATCTATGACCGTCTGGCCGAGCTGGTCGGGGCACATCGCACGACGCTGATCTTTGCCAATACACGTCGGATGGTCGAACGCGTGACGCGGCACATTGCCGAACGCCTCGGGGACGACCAGGTCGCTGCGCACCACGGCAGCCTCGCCAAGGAACAACGTTTCGACGCGGAAAAGCGCCTCCAATGCGGCAAACTCCGAGCCCTCGTTGCCACGGCATCCCTCGAGCTCGGCATCGACATCGGTGAGGTCGATCTCGTCTGCCAGCTCGGCTCGCCTCGCTCCATCGCAACATTCCTGCAGCGCGTCGGCCGCTCGGGGCACGCCATCGATGGAACGCCCAAGGGACGCCTATTTCCGCTCTCGCGCGACGATCTGGTCGAATGCGCGGCGCTGATCGAGGCCAGCCAGCGCGGTGAACTCGACAGCCTTGCGATCCCGGATCAGCCGCTGGACGTGCTGGCGCAACAAATCGTCGCCGAGGTTGCGGCACGCGAATGCAGACGAGGCACAGTTGTATGCGCTTGTGCGCCGCGCTTGGCCGTATCGCTCCCTCGCGCGTGCCAAGTTCGATGCCATCGTCGGGATGCTGGCCGAAGGCTTTACGACGCGCCGCGGCCGGCGCGGTGCGCTCATCCATCGCGATGTGGTGAATGGGGTTCTGCGCAGCCGCAAGGGAGCGCGCCTCACGGCCCTAACCTCCGGCGGCACCATTCCGGATACTGCGGACTTTCAGGTGGTGCTGGAGCCACAGAGCCTGGTCGTCGGCACGGTCAATGAAGACTTTGCCGTTGAGAGCCTGGCGGGGGATGTGTTTCAGCTCGGCAATACGGCATATCGCATCTTGCGCGTGGAACGCGGACTAGTGCGCGTCGAGGACGCGCAGGGAGCGCCGCCTACCATTCCCTTCTGGCTGGGTGAGGCACCGGGACGCAGCCATGAGCTCTCGCTCGCAGTATCCCGACTTCGCGGTGAGCTGGCATCTCGCCTCAGGACCGACCCGTCCGGCGAAACGGCGCGGCGTTGGTTTGCCGGCGAACTCGGAGGTTGGCGCGGCGGCCGCGAGCCAGCTCGTCGAGTATCTGGCCGCCGCGCTGGCAGCGCTCGGCTGTTTGCCCACGCACGAGACCATTGTGCTGGAGCGCTTCTTTGACGAAGCCGGCGGCATGCAGCTGGTTATCCATTCGCCCTACGGCAGCCGTATCAATCGAGCCTGGGGCTTAGCGCTGCGCAAACGCTTTTGCCGCAAGTTCAATTTTGAGCTGCAGGCGGCGGCAACCGAGGACAGCATCGTCCTGTCACTCACGACGGCGCACAGCTTCGAGCTCGCCGAGGTCGCCCGCTACCTCCATTCCGCCAGCGTCGACACTGTCCTGACCCAAGCCCTCCTCGATGCGCCGATGTTCACGGCGCGCTGGCGCTGGGTCGCGGGCGTATCCTTGGCAATACCCCGCTTCCGCGGTGGCAAAAAGGTGCCGCCGCAGCTGGCGCGCATGGCGGCTGAGGATTTGATCGGCAGCGTCTTTCCCGATCAGCTCGCGTGTGCCGAAAACCTCAGCGGCGAACGCGAGGTGCCCGAACATCCATTGGTCGATCAGGCCCTTTCGGACTGTCTCCACGAGGCCATGGACCTGCATGGGCTAAAGCGCCTGCTCCACGGGCTCGAAACTGGCGCGATCGGCGTTGTTGCCCGCGACCTGACCGAGCCATCGCCCCTGGCACTTGAAGTCCTGTCCGCCCGACCCTACGCCTACCTTGACGATGCCCCGCTGGAAGAGCGACGCACACAAGCCGTCATGAGCCGGCGCTGGTTGGATCCGGAGACGGCAGCCGATATCGGCCGTCTCGATGCGCAGGCCATCGCGCGCGTGCAACGCGAAGCCTGGCCGGAGGCCACCAATGCCGACGAGCTGCACGACGCGTTGCTCTGGCTCGGCTTTATCACGGCCCAGGAAGCGGCAAAAGAGACCGGTTGGGAGCAATGGTTGGCGGAGCTGGCCGGGCAACGGCGGGCCGGCGTGTTTGCCTCCCCGGGGAGCAATTTGGGTCGCCGCGGAGAGGTTCTTGCAGTTTGCCAGCCTTTGGCCCACCGCCGCGACGCAGCCGGCCCTTGCAGCTCCTGCGGCGTTGGCAGGACAAGTCTGGTCTCCCGAGCAGGCCTTGGTCGAGATCGTGCGCGGGCGTTTGGAGGGCTTGGGTCCGGTAACGCAGGCCGATCTCGCCGCTAGCCTTGGCATCGAGTGCGAAGCCATCGCGGCGGCCCTGACGGCCTTGCAGGCCGAGGGCTTTGCCATGCGGGGTCGCTTCACGCCCAACCCATCCGAGGAGGAGTGGTGCGAACGCCGGCTGCTGGCGCGCATCAACCGCTACACGGTGAAACGGCTCCGCGCCGAGATCGAACCGGTGTCAGCGCGCGACTTCCTACGCTTCTTATTGACGTGGCAACACGTTGACACCGAGGCGCGCCTGCAAGGCCCACACACGCTGCAAACGACCGTCGAGCAGCTGGAAGGCTTTGAGGCGCCGGCCGGCGCCTGGGAGACGGAGATCCTTGCCGCCCGGCACAGCGACTACCAATCGAGCTGGCTCGACGACAATTGTCGATCCGGCCGCGTAACCTGGATGCGGCTGGGAAGCGGCGTCCGCGTCGGAAGTGCCGCGCGGCGGTCCGGCCCAATCAAGACGACGCCGATCACACTCCTACCGCGTCAAAACGTCGCCATGTGGCGCGCGCGCACCGGTGCACAGACGCCGCGCAACTTTTTCTGAACACGCGCACACCGTTGCCGACTTCATTCGCCAGCACGGCGCCGCGTTCTTTGGCGACATCGTCTCGGGCACGCGTTTGCTGAGATGCCAAGTCGAGGATGCCCTGGCCGAATTGGTTGCCCAGGGTATGGCAAACTCAGACTGCTTCGGCGGACTGCGATGCCTGCTGGTGCCGTCCGCGCAGCGCAAACCGTTTGCCGGCGCCAAGCGCCGACATCGCACGGCCCCCTACGGCATGGACGAGGCCGGCCGGTGGGCCATTATCGCGGTGCCGTCGGTCGACGAGGCCACCACGACCGAGCATATCGCGCGCTGCTTGCTGCGCCGCTACGGCGTGGTGTTTTGGCGTCTGCTAGAGCGCGAGGCGGCCCGGCTTCCGCCGTGGCGCGAACTGCTGCGTGCCTATCGACGCCTCGAAAGTCGCGGCGAGATCTCGCGGTGGTCGCTTCGTTGCCGGCATCCCCGGCGAGCAGTTCGCCTTGCCCGAAGCCGTCGGGCTTTTGCGCGCGACGCGACGCAAGCAGCCAGACGGCAGTTTGGTGTCAATCTCGGCGGCCGACCCACTCAACCTTGTCGGCATCCTCATGCCAGGACCTAGGCTGCCTGCGATGACGGGCAATCGCCTTCTCTTCGAGGATGGGTTGCCGGTTGCCGCGTTGGCTGCCGGCGAGATCTGGATTTTCAAGACGGCGAGCGCGGGCGATGACTGGCGATTGCGCCTTGCCTTGCTCGGGCGCACCGGGTCCCCAACGGCAGCGCCGCGGCGCAACGCCTTGCCAACATTGCACGCGCCTCCGCGCTCACGGGCGGCTAATGTTTGGCGCTGCAGGTATGGACGGCCGTGGCCTGCGGCAACACCAACCGCGACTGCGCCGATGGCAGTAGACCCCGCCAGGCCCTTGTTAGACCACCGATGGCCATCGCGGCGCGCAGCAGGCGGCAGCCTGCATCGCCGCGCCTCCTGTTGGCTGAGGCTGCCGTTCCTGGCCCTTAACGCACCGAGCTTGCACCGCGTCAGGCCGCCGGAAGCGGCTGCGATTGACCTCAAAACGCGCGCGCTTGCATGCCCTCCACGTAGCGCTTGAGGTATTGACCCACAAAATCGATGATCGACCAAGCGGCGATAGGCGTCGGCAAGCCGTTTGGTCACGCCCCCACACCTGTGTCTTGGAGCCGATCTCCACCCCGTTGATGCGCGTCACTGGGCAAATGCACAGGGACGTCGAGGTGAGGAAAATCTCCTCGGCGTTGTATGCATCATAAAGGTCAATGTCTGTTTCCCGCAACGGCAGGCCCTCCTGGCGCGCAAGGTCGATCACGGTCTGGCGGCTTACGCCCGGGAGCACGAACTTCTCGCGCGGCGTGAGGATTTCTCCCTCGCGCACGGTAAAAATATTGGAACCCAAGCCTTCGCACAGGTTGCCGTTCACGTCGAGCAGCAATGCCCATGCCTCGGGATCGATGCTTTGTACCTCCTGATTGGCGACGATCAGGTTAAGATAATTGTGCGTCTTGGCGCGCGGCGTAAGCGCGTCGGGCGGCACGCGGCGGTGCGAAGGAATTACCAGGCGAATGCCCTCCTTGAACAACTTGGCGCGCTGCACAAGCGGTAGCGGCGAGCATTCAAGAACGACGTTGGGCCCATGATAGTCGATGTTGTCGCCGGGGGTCTGCTTGACACCGCGGCTGATGCGTTGGCCAACCCAATAGTCATCGTCTGGCCCGAGAAGGTGGCGGTTGCGCTCGAACAACTCTTCCGTTAGGGCGCACATCTTCTGCGGTCCAAAGCCCGGATCGATGCGGAGATATTTGAGCGAGCGATAGAGCCGGTCGACGTGTTCTTTCACCTTGAACAGGCGGTGATTGAAGCTGCGCGTCATATCGAATGCGCCGTCACCATAGACCCAGCTGGCGTCGCGAAAGCGGTATGCGGACCTCACTCTCGGGTAGGAACGCCCCGTTGAACCAGGCAACCCGCTCGTTGCTGCGCGTATGCATGTGACACCCCAAGTGAGGACCAACGCCCGTGCCGAGACATCTGAGTATAAAGCCCACGACCGCCATCCGGTAGAGCACTCGAGCGCAGTCCTGGCGTCCACCGCTCCGCCCTGGGCTTCCTCTGCCCGGCTCGCGCCCTTGGCGCAGCTCGGTTTGGAACCGGCGTTACGACCGGTGACCTTGCTGCCGCGCCACCGTCAAGGCGTGGGCCAGCACGGTCGGCTGGCTCGGCGTGCCGTCGAGCAAAAGCGCGTGCTCCTGATAGAGGTCGACGCCGGCCAGGAGGACCACGCCCTCTTGCGCGGAACGCGTGAAGATATGGCGACACCGGCTGCGATCAAACCAGTTGGGATCGTCAAAGGTGCCGCCACATAGCCCCAGGATGTCCGGGAAGCGCTCGAGATCGAGGCAGATTGTGGTTCCGCACTTGCCACAAAAATTCAGAGTGACGCGCTTGTGGCTCGAATCGGACTGGTGGTCATAGCTCTTGGCAACCGTCCCGTAAAATGCCACGTCCTCTCGCCTGAAGATCGGTTCGACCAGAAAGGCCGATCCCGTCAAGCGTTGACAGAACGTGCAGTGACAAATCGTGAGGCGCAGGGCTGCGCCCGTGTCCGGTAGCGTGACGTCGCCACACAAGCACCCTCCCTCATGCACTGCGGATACTCCCAGCCTCATCCAAAAGCCTAGCGATCGGGCGCGCCCACGGGCGCTCGGGAAAGTTGCCGGATGAAGCGCGCACACACCAAGCGGCGCGCCGAACCCCTCGGGCATTCTATCCTCTGGCGTGGAGCATTGCCATCGCGGGCGAGCCCTGGACAAGTCCCCTCCCGGGGCAGCGCGCGTGATCGGCCGCCGACCGGCACCCCGACGCCAAGGGTTGGCCAGGCGCGCGGCAGGGCCTCTTTTGCTAAGCCGATCGTGGGCCTGTCCGCGATCTCGTCGAGCCAGCCTAAGGGGACGAGGAACCGCGATGAAAGGAGCCTCGCCCTTGAGGCTAGTGCACAATCATCCCTGTGAACACATAGGCCTGCAGCATCACCAGGAGACCGACCAGGCAAGCCAGCACGATCGAATGCCCGAACACGAAGCGCAGGATCGAGCCTTCATGGCCAAACCAATTGGTAGCCGTCGAGGCGACAACGATCGACTGTGCGTCGATCATCTTGCCCATGACACCACCCGAGGAGTTCGCCGCACCCATCAGAATCGGCGACAAGCCCAGCTGCTCTGGCGGTGATCTTCTGCAGATTGCCGAACAGCACGTTCGAGGCCGTGTCCGAGCCCGTCAGCGCCACGCCGAGCCAGCCGAGCAGGGTGCCGAAGAAGGGATAAAGTACGCCGGTACCGGCAAAGGCGAGGCCAAGCGTCGCGTCGATGCCCGACAGACGGGTAAGCGTTCCGATCGCCAGCATGGCCGAGATCGTGATCAGCGAATAGGCGGCAGACGCGGATAGTGCGGGCGTAGGACGTCAGCAAGCGTAGCGGCGAGAACCCCATCAGAAGCCGGAAATGATCGCCGCGATCAGCATTCCCGTGCCGGTGTAAGACAGCCACGTAAAGGAGAACACCGCCGCCCTCGGGCGTCGCCTTCGCCGACGACTGGCGGCACTCTTGCTGATCGAGCTTATGCGAGTTCGGGAACCGGATAATTCCAGGTGGCAATTGGATTGATTCGAGCCTTGAACCAGTTGGTGCCCCAGAGCAGCAAGATGATGCAGACGATGATCCAGGGCAGGAGCGACATCCACACTTGTGCCTTGCTGGGCGGTGGCCCGGCTCGTTTTGGCGTGCGCCGACAGGCTCTCGCGCCGAATCGTCGCGGGTGCGCAGGCCGGCGACGTCCACAGCTCCTCGGGCTGCCACACCTTCAGAAAGCAGTATAAGGCAGGCCATGCGAGATCAGCGACGCGCCAATGTCGACGATCCACGGATTGATGAAATTCGAGATCAGAAACTGTGGGATCGCAAATGAGACGCCGGTGACAAGAATGGCCGGCCAGACCTGAAGCATGCCCCGCGGAAACCGGCGAAGACCCAGATCAGCCAGAAGCGGTACGATCAGGGAAAAGAACGGCAGCTGCCTGCCGACCATTGCCCCGAGCAGAAACGGATCGATGCCGGTCACGCTGGAGAGGCCGGCGATCGGCGTGCCAAGTGCGCCATAGGCCACCGGTGCCGTGTTGGCAATCAGCGACAGGCCGGAAGCGGCCAGCGGCGAGAAGCCGAGACCGATCAGCATGGCGCCGGTCACCGCGACGGGCGTGCCGAAGCCCGAGGCGCCCTCGAAGAAGGCGCCAAACGAGAATGCAATCAGCAGCAACTGCAATCGACGGTCATTGGTGAGGCCGCCAATGGTCGTCTGCAGGGTTTCAAAGGCACCTTTCTCGAGGGTGAGGCGGTAGAGAAAGATGACGTTGAGCACGATCCAGCCGATCGGGAAAAAGCCGGTCACGGCGCCCAGGATGGAAGCGCGCGATCGACATGTTTGCTGGCATGGTGAAAATGAGGATCGCCACGAGATTGGCGGCAATCAGGGCGATGACGGCGGCGATGTGCGCCTTCACCCGATTGGACGCAATCAAAATCAGAAGCGGTCACAACCGGAATGGCCGCGGCGATGGTCGACAAGGTTGCATTATCGAGCGGATTGTAGACCTGGTTCCACATTAGGCTGCCTCCAAATCAGGTTCTTCACCTCAGCGTCAAGATGGCAGCGCAGGCAAAGTGGATTTGCCGCAAACACAGCCCTTTGTAGTTTCGAGGCCAGACTGAGAAAGGTATTGCGCCCAAGAAGATGTCGTCCGCAAATGCGACTTTGGTGCTGCCGCCGCAGGCGGTCGGCAAAACCCACCGCGCCGCCCACGCCGCGATGCCCGCGGCGCAGGCAAACAAGCGCGCACAAGCTTGAGTGTGCCGGCGCGCCCCGTCAGATTGTGGAGGGCATTCGCCGCCAGGTGGTTCCCCATCCCAAGCTCGGCGGCTAAGCTTTACACGGGCAGCCGGCCATCCTTTGCGTGGCGCAATGGCGCGGTCGCCCGGCGACGGCCGCGATTAGGGTTGGTCGTGGGCTGTTCGTCGGCGAGGGGAGCGGCATGGTGAGACGGCGCAGTAGCCCTCGGCGCGGAGCGGGCAGGTTCAGGCTCGAACGCCTACGCGTGGCATCCGGTGACGCGTGGCCGAGCATTCTGGCGGCTCCTGCGCGCCTTGTTACGTCGCCACCGGGTGCGCCTCACCCTTGCTCTGCGCGTTACGACCGCTGCCACGCTGTCCCTCGCCCTTGCCCTATGGCTGGGATTGCCACTGCCCCTGTGGGCGGTTTTGACCGCGGTCATCGTGACCCAGATGAGCGTTGGCAGATCGCCTCAAGTCTGCCGTCGATTACTTTGCTCGGTCACCCTTGGCGGCGCCCTCTATGGTGGCGCAGTCGCCATCCTCGTACTCCACTCCCATGAGTTGGCGCTGCTCGTCGTCCTTGCCATCGCGGTGGCGCCGCTTGCGGTCGCTGCCGCCTTTATCCGACCTTGGCTGTGGCGCCGATAACCGCCATCATCGTGCTGCTTGTCCCCACTATGACGCAATCGACGCCTCTCGCTTCGGCGCTGGATCGCGTGCTTGAGGTGCTGGTGGGCGGTTGCGTAGGCTTGACCGTGTCTTTCCTGTTGTTGCCGTCACGCGCACATGCACAGGTGGGGGAGGCTGCAGCGCGCACGCTCGAGCAAAATCGCCCGCGTCCCTGGCGCCTCCTTATCCGACGTTGTCGAGGGCATAGGCACCGACGAATTGCACCGCCTTCAGGACGGCATTGGCCGATCACTGGTTGAGCTCAGCAGCATTGCCGCCGAAGCCCAGCAACGAACGCTCCGCGCGCCTGACGTTCAAACCTGATACGGGCCCTTGCTGCGCACCTTGCTCAGACTGCGACACGACCTCGTCCTCATCGGCAGAACGGCGCAACTTCCTTTCCCAGAACCGCTAAAGTCGCGATTGCGGTCGACCGTTACCCACGCGGCTGGCGCCGCCGCCGACTATTAAGCGCCTGCGCGGCCGCGCTCCGGGACGCAGCGCCCGCCGCCACCACCGCACGCCCTTGCCGCCGTGTTCGATTGCTACCATGCCGAGCTTGGCGCCATCCGCGAACAAGGCCTGACGCGGGCACTGAGCGCCGAGGCAGCCGAGCGCTTCTTTGCACTCTGATTTGCCCTGAGCAGCTGCGGCAAAACTTCAAGGACCTCGCGCGCTGTGTCACCGAATGGGCCGACACTTCGAGCCAGTAGGCCAAGGCCGCCGATCGGCCGTTTTCGTTCAGCGCGTCCCATACGCACGATCGCCGGCATCACCGAGGCCCGGCAGGATGTAGGCGCGCTCATCGAGCGTCTCATCGATGGCCGCCGTCCAGATCCGCACGTCGGGATGCGATGCCGCGCAGGCGCTCGAAGCCCTGCGGCGCGCCCAGCAGGCAAACGAGCCGCATGTCCCTGGCACCGCGCTCCTTGAGCCGATCGATGGCGGCCACCGCCGTGTTGGCGGTGGCAATCACCGGCGCGACGACGATGACGAGGCGCTCGCCAAGATCGGTCGGGGCCTTGAAGAAATATTCGACCGCGACGAAGGTCTCGGGCTCGCGGTAGAGGCCGATATGGGCGACGCGGGCGGTCGGCACAAGGTCGAGCATGCCCTCGACGAAGGTCGTGCCGGCGCGCAGCACGGGCGCGAACACCAGCTTCTTGCCGGCGATCTTCCGCGCCGCTGTCCGGCGCATCAGCGGCGTCTCGATCTCGACGTCGGCAAGGCGGCAGATCGCGCGTCACCTCGTAGCACAGCAGCATCCCGATCTCCTTCAGGAGCTCGCGAAAGGATTTGGTCGAGCGAGCCTTGTCGCGGATCAGTGTCAGCTTGTGCTGTACGAGTGGATGATCGACGACAGTGACGCCTTCCATGGCAGCGCTCCGTGTATGGCGATCAGAATACAGTGCCGTCGCTGACGACCTTGAGCGGCGGCGCGCCGTCCGTCCGGCGCAGCAGCGCGCGATCTGCGCGGCCGGCCGCCCAGGTGCCGCCTTGCAGGACTTCTGGCGAGCGGCAGCGCACGCCGCATCCAGGCCGAGACGCTGGCGCACCGTCTCCGCCAGCCGGTCGAGCAGCGCCACGGTGAGCGCGCGCCATTCGACGACGAGTGTGGCATCGACCTGGTGCGCAATCTTGGTCGCGGCCGGGTCGCGCAGGATCAGGACGCCCGTGTCGATGAGCAGCCCGCCGTTGCGATATTCGGCAAGCCCGGTCAGGCCATCGATGTCCGTCACGTCGATGCCCGCTGCCTGCAGCGGCTCGATCAGCGAATAGGCCAGCCACTGCGAAAGCTTGTGCAGCGGCACGAGCTCGGATCGTGCGTCGTCCGTGGCCAGGGCCGGGTGGCGCCAGCAGTCGCCGAGGGGGACGCCGCCAGCTGCAGCCGCGACTGGCCAGATCGAGCCCCAGCTGGCGCAGAATCTCGGCCAGGATGGCGCAGGCGCGGCAATCGACGCCGCCTGAGACCAGCCCCGGCCAGATGGTCGAACAGGCCTCCGGGTCGCGGCTCGTCGGCGCGCGCGAACACGTCCGGGTTCTGGCCGCCACCGTGGCGCCGAGGCGGCTGCAGCAGCCGCAGTCTGCCCGCACAGTGCCGGCAGGGGTTGGCGGCGGTGACCTGAAAGTGTCGGCCCAGGGCCTCTGCCGCTCAGTGCTATCGAGCGTCGCGGCATCGGCGCGCAAACGGCCTGCACGCATCCTGACGAGAAGGCGCCCGTCGGCAAACATCGCAAGGCTGGCGAGCGCCAGGCCCTCGGATCGGCCGCAGCTCGCGCCTGTCGTGGCGTCGCGGTAGCGCCAGCGCGGATCCGGCGCCGGCGTCGAGCAAAACGCTGACGATGGCGAGGTCGAAGGCCGCCCGCGCGCGCTCGGCTGCATCGCGCCAGGCACGTCGTCCTGTCGATACGTGCCCATCGATCCACGCCGCCGACCGCGAAGTGCCGCCAGCGCGAATGGAATGGCACGTCGAGCAGCGGGATATGACCGGCGCGTGGTCAGGCGACGCAAAGATCCGCAGCTGCATCGAGGCGCGCCGAGCTCGACGTCGAAATGCTGCAGCCCGCCCTCGAGGCCGATCGCCAGCATGCGATGCGCGCGCTGCGCGCACCGCGTCGGCGCTCAACAGGGAATAGGCGGCTGCCGTGTCGGGCTTCACGCGGCACGTCCGACCTGGCACTTCAGTTCTTGTCGAGCGCGCGGCCGACGGTTGCCGCCGGCAGGTCTCGGCCGCCGGCTCTGCGGCGTAGTAGCCGGCGTTGCCTTCTTGGCCGCCATCTCGACCTGCGCGTCCGCCGGAACCAGCTCGTCGGGATCGGCACGCGCTCGACGATCTTCGACGCCCTGCGCCGACGAGCGCGTCGTATTTCATGTCGCTCATGGAGACGAAGCGGTCGATGCGCGCGATGCCGAGCCAGTGGATGCACGTCCGGCATCAGCTGCTGGAAGCGCGCGTCCTGCACGCCGGCGACGCATTCGGTGCGCTCGAAGTAGGCCGCCGCCGCATCGCCGCCCTCCTGGCGCTTGCGGGCGTTGTAGACCAGGAACTTGGTGACCTCGCCGAGCGCCCGGCCCTCCTTGCGGTTGTAGACGATGATGCCGAGGCCGCCGGCCTGCGCCGCGCGCGCGCACTCCTCGATGCCGTGCACGAGATAGGGCCGGCAGGTGCAGATGTCGGAGCCGAACACGTCCGAGCCGTTGCACTCGTCGTGCACGCGGCAGGTGATCGGCGGCGCGCGGGTCGGCCGAGCTTGGCGACGTCGCCGAACAGATAGACCGTGATGCCGCCGACCGGGCGGCAGGAACACCTGCAGGTCGGGCCGCGTCACGAGCTCGGGAAACATGCCCGCCGTCTGCTCGAACAGAGTGCGGCGCAGGCTCGTCTCGCGTCGTGCCGAAGCGCTCGGCGATGCCGGGCAGATACCAGACCGGATCGATGGCGATCTTGACCACCGACAGAGCTGCCGTTCGCGCTGCACCACCACGCCGTCGTTGGCAAGGCGCCCCGCAGCTACGGCCTGCTGCGATCTCCGGCAGATCGAGCCGCGCCCGCGTCACGGCGATGCTGGGACGGATGTCGATGCCTTCGGCTATCTCGGGCTGAAAGGCCTCGGCCGACCATGATGACCCCACGGATCGATGCGAGACGATGGTGCCGGCGCCGATCCATTGCTTGAAGGGGCCGATGGCGACGGCGGGATGCGTGTTGGTGAGGTCGGCCCGGCGGATCGGATTGAGCGCGCCGGAGGAGACCGCCAGCGCCCGGTAGAGGCGCGTAGGAACCGCCGTGCGTGCCGATGACGTTGCGATCTCGCGGCCGCGACACCGTGCCGATGATCGGGCCGCGCTCGCGCGCGCTTGCCGCCCCCAGCTAATCGGGAAGCGCGGTTTGGCGCCCGGCGCCGGGTGCGACGTCAGGCGAATGTGGTCCGTCCGGTTCACTCCGGTCATTCGCGACCCAGAAACATCAATAGCCCGCCTGCAAGACGGGCCCTCAGTCCTCGAAGGCTTTGCCACGCTGATACGGCGATCCCCGCCGGCCGCGCCGAGGATTATAGCCCCTCCGCCGGCGGCCGAGGCAAACCCTTGCCAGAGCATCAGTAACGATCGGCTCACGGCGGGCTTTCGGCGCTGCCGAGGCTACGCGTAGCTGCGCCGCCGGCGCAGCGCAGGATGGCCGCAAGCGCGGCGGCGATCACGAGCAGGGAAACGCCGGTCGTCAGCGTCCCCAGCGCATAGATGACGGGCGTGGTAACCGTGGTCGTCCGTCCCTGTAACTCTAGCGGCAGGTGTTACAGGTAACCAACGGCCTGGCTGGTGCGCGCAATCTCATCCCAAGACAGGGTGAATCCGAGGCCGATGCCGACCACGCTGGGACCGATGATCGGCAACACCACGTGACGCAGTGCCTGCCAGGGCGACGCGCCAAGATCGCGCGCTGCCTCCTCATAGCGCGGATCAAAGCGATTGAAGATGGCGAACATGATTAACAGGCCGAACGGCAGCGTCCACGGTGAGGTGCGCACCCAGCGCCGAGGTGAATAGCCCCATGGCGTGTCGTAGCCGTCGGCAAGCCCCGCCGGTCGCGCATGTTTCTGACGAGCGTCATCGATGATGAGCGGAATTCGAGGCCGATACCGAGCGATACCACGACTGAAGGCATGGTCGATCAAAGAGGCGATGACGACGAAGAAAGCGATCGTCGGAGCCAAAGAAGTGCTTCCTATAGGCAAGCCCCGCCAGCAGCGACAGCATCACGGTGAGCACCATCACCACCAGGCCGAGCCAGGCGGAGCGGGCGAATGCCGACCAGATGTCGACGTTGGGAAGTCCATCGTTCCACAGCTTGCTGAACCAGTGACTAGAGGCGCCGTTCATTGGGAAGGTCAGTCCGCCGTCCGGACCCTGGAATGACAGCAACACGATGGTGATCATCGGCCCGTAACGACAGAACGAACAGCGCAAACAGTGCGGCCAGCCAATAGAAGGAGCGGGGGCGGCCCTCACGCATGCTCAGAGCTCCTTGCGGATGTCGACCAGGCGCGTCAGGCCCCAGATGACAAGCAGCACCGTTGCCAGCAAGATTACGGCACGCGCGGCGGCCGGCGGAAACTGCAGCCGCCCCCATTTGCGTGCTTATCATCTTCCCGACCGAAGCGATTTGCTGGCCGCCCATCACGCCGAATCGTGACGAAGTCACCCATCACAATCGTGAGCACGAAGATGGAGCCGATGACGACTACCAGGGTTGCTGAGTGGGATCACGTTGGCGAGCGTCTCCGCCACCCCGAGGCACCGTAACCGGGCCGCCTGAGCAGCGCGCGGTCGATGCGCATCATGGAGTCGAAGATAGGTACGATCATGAACAGGGTGTAGAGGTGCACGAAGGCGAGGACGACGCGCAAACTGGAAAACAGCAGCCACTCCAGCGGCTGATTGATGAGAGTGTACTTGTTGCAGCGCCTGGTTGACCAGCCCGTTGCGACCGAGCAGGGGAGATCCAGGAAATCATGCGAATTACGTTCGAGGTCCAAAACGGAATGGTGCAGGAGGAGAAACAGCACGATCTGCACGGTCAGGGCGCGCTCGCGAAGGCGAGGAAGGCAGGCTGTGCTAGAAGCCGAGAATGAGCGTGATGAGCCACGCGAAGACGGCGATGCGCAGCGTCGTCAGATAGGTCTTCAGTGTCGTGCACAGTTCGGGCGGATGTCGCCACCAGCCGCCTCAGCGCATCCCTCGAACGCCTCCAGATAGTTGCGCGCGGTGAAGTCGGGCAGAATTTCTATTCGTTGTAGTTCCAGAAGCTGACCATCAAGGTCAACAGTAACGGGCACGATGAAGAAGACCACGAAAACAATGGCCAGCGGCAGGCCTGAGCCCAAGCCTTGCAAACCTCTTCGTCACTGCCGCCAAAGATGCCACTGGGCAAGGCCAGGCAGGAAGCGGGACCGCACCTGGCGGCCCGCCGCCCGGCATCATGGCCGCCTCAGGCGGCGATGAACTCGTTCCACTTTTTCACCATTAGTCATCTCAGATCCATGACAGCATTCCAACAGGCGATAGAACCCAGTGCGCTCGTCGTAGAGCCTCCATCGCGCTTGGCGCTTCGGCCTGCTCAAGCCGATGTGTTCCTGTCCAGGGCCTTGATGTCTTCTCCGCTGCTTTACCCTCCATCCAGAAGGCCCATTCGTACGGGCTCCATGCTGGCCTTTCGCTGCTTCCAGCACGGCCGAATAGTAGCCTTGGCGATTGAGGTAGGCGCCTGCCCAGCCATCGAGGACCCAATTGATGAAATTCGTAGGCGAGGTCCGCCTTCTTGCCGTACGTTCCTGATGCCTTTCGACTGGTGGAGAGCCCGCTGCCCAGGCACGATAGCCCTCGGCCAGCGGCTGGTGAGACGACGAGGCGATACCTCATTCGACTTTCACTGCCGTCACAGCCGGCGACCACATCGACTGGATCACGGTCTCGCCCGGAGGCTTTCATTAGAGTTGACAGCTCTCGCTGAAGTCTTCCAGAGGCGCGAAACTGTCCGCTTTCTTGGCCTCGGTCAGGCACCTTCATGGTGCGGTCGATTTCGGCGCATTGCTCATGTTGCCCTTGTCTGGATATTTGTATTCGCCCGCTGGATTCACGACCATCGCCGCATCCATGATGCCGATCGAGGGAATGTTGAGGATCGCGGCCTCTGCCCTTGAACTCCGGGTTCAGCAGCTCTTTCCAGTTGCCGATCGGCCGTTTGATGAGGTCGGGGCGGATGCCGAGCGTATCGGCATTGTAGACCGTTGGGATCAGGGTCGCCCATTGCGTTGGCGATTTTGCAAACTTGGTGGAATTCTGCCCTTCCAGGAACATTACCTTCTTGGGAGCGGTCCCCTGGTCACCGATCTTCTTGCCGCTCGGCAGCTCACCTTTGCTGAAAACCGGCGTGATTTTTCGAAATGTTGATTTCTTTGCCGTCCATGGCCAGCAAATTGCCGGACGGAATGAGTTTCTTCAGCGAGAAATACTCCGTGTCCACTACATCGTAGAGGGGGCTGTGGTGATCACGCGCCGCGTGACGTCGTCCGTCGTCACCGGGATGTACTGATGCCGTGCGCTTGTGCAGCAATACGTAACTGAACGGGAAGTAATGGCTC
>ERZ1370068.7123-contig-6060_pt1 | contig 72116 bp, 117 predicted proteins | sample MGYA00561227_ERZ1370068 | MGnify/ENA primary metagenome ERZ1370068 (study PRJEB38410, sample SAMEA6850437) | metagenome | study: Metagenomic assessment of the ecological functions of the soil: analysis of the soil microbiota associated with the... | reverse complement strand
ATGCCGATTCAGTTTGTATTGTTTCCCCTCGGTGAATTAGCTGGCCACACCGCAGGCCGCGCCTGGGACCGGGCTCGAACCCTTCACTTCCGCCGACGACCTGTGGTGCGCCAGTCCGCCAATCCCCCAGGTCAGTGTGCCGGACCTCCACCATTTGTACCGACTTATCAGATCTCAGCTCGGCTCTCGGGTTGCTTTGAGTTTCTGACCAGTCAAACTCATCAATTGTCAGTCTGGCGTGTGCATCGCCGACAGGGGATCGTTCAGCGGTAATAACGCCACGTTCTTCCAGTATCCTACGCCGCTAAGTGTAGCGGCCAGCCAGGCCGAAACGGTGGCATCAGCGCCACCAGATCGATCCACGGCGCTCAATCAGCCTTTGTGCTTCCTCCACCCCAGCTGAGTACTCAATGTTTCAGCGGCTAGCTCCTACACACCTCTGCCACCCGCGGGCTGTACGTCGTCCTGACAAGCCTCCGTGACCAACTTGCGGCGGTGCAGATCCCACCACGCCGCAGCAGATCAGACCTCCCCTGCCACCTCGGCACTAATACGCAAGAATACGCTATTATTACCGGGAAACGCGCGTTCTGCTAAAGATATTTTATGCTACCATTCACCCTTCCGCGTCCTATGGCGTGTTGGAGGCTTTCACAAGCCTTCATGAGAGGCGTGTGGAAACTCGCACGCGGCGTGCGATCGCGTCCCACTCCGCCCGACTGTGTTGAAATTTGACAAATTGTCGAGCGGTCACGACCAACGGCTTGCTGAGATGTTCTTGCCACCACCATCCAGTGAATAAGACTATAACTTCTCAGCGCTCAGGTGCGATCATGAGCTAATACGCCCCAGGCGCGGCAGGTTCAATGAAACGAGTCCGCACTCAAGCCATTCCGTCTGCCTCCCGGGGCGTCCCAATACGCGATGGATCTAATTCGGTTACCCGCCGGGTATTTGACTCTCAAATAATCGACTAAATCATCCCAACAGCGCGCGGTGATCCGGCGGATCAAGACATCGGCGAACTCAGCGGGGAACTTAAGCCTCGGGAAGCGGTGCAACAAGATCGACATCTCTTTTTGCCGTCGCGCACGGTCATTTTCCGATTGGTAACGGATCGCGAATTCCGCCCCATTATATCGATCGGCGGTTTGCTTCGTCAGGTGAAGGCTACACGTGGAATAACGCCACACGGTCGGCGGCGCTTATTCACCGGGCCACGGCATATGGGCGTCTCCTGCCACGGTGATGAAACGTACGACATCGGGACCGGTGACAAAGATCCGTCCCTCTGGTGCCAAGATCACCAGGTCGGTCAGCGCCGGTCCGTACGCCGCACCGCCAGCCGCGAATCCCAGCACGATGGAGATTTGTGGGATCTTGCCGGAGGCCTGGGTCATCGCACGGAAGATCCGACCAACTGCCGTGCAGGGACAGCACGCCCTCGGCTAGGCGCGCGCCACCAGAGTGCCAAATCCCCAGAATCGGCACCCTGTCGTGCATGGCGCGCTCATAGGCCCGCACCACCACGTCGCAGCCGTCCATGCCCATCGCGCCGCCCATCACGGTGGCGTCGGAGCAGAAGGCGACCACCCGGCAGCCGTTGATCGGTGCCGGTCGCCGCCAGCATCCCCGAGTCGTCATCGGCGGTGATCAACTCCACCGAGCCGGCGTCTAGCAGGGCCTGCAGCCGGAGCTTCGGATTGCGGGGATCCTGCTCGCGTGGAAGCTTGATCCTCTTGGGTGCAGCGGCAGCACGGGCTGCCGCGCGCTGCGGAGCGATCGTCGTGCGCGAGGCGCTGCCTCGCTCAGTCGTCGTCGTCATCTCAAGCCTCCCGTGGCGTAGGCGTTGGTGAAGGCGACGGCGACGTTGTGACCGCCGAAGCCAAACGAGTTGTTGATCGCCGCCAGGTCACCGCTTGGCAGGTCGCGCACTTTGGTGGCGATGTCGATACCAAGATCAGGTTCTGGGTTGTCCAGGTTGATGGTGGGCGGGACCTTGCGGTGATACAGGGCGCAGCAGGGTCGGCGAGCGACTCCAGCGCCCCCGCGCCACCGAGCAGGTGGCCGGTCATGGACTTGGTAGCGGTGACGATCGCCTCGGTGTGCTCACCCAGTGACTGGCGGATGGAACTGGCCTCGGTGACATCGCCCTGTGCGGCGTGGAGGTCGCGTGCGCGTTGACGTGCACGATGTCGCCGGGAGCGAGATCGGCCTCGCGGAGCGCCTTGGTCATCGCCAGAGCCTGACTGGCGCCGCTGCGGGTCCGGCTGAACCATGTCGTGTGCATCGGCGGTGATGCCAGCGCCGGCAAGCTCGCCGTAGATACGGGCGCCGCGCGCCTGGGCGTGCTCAAGGGTCTCGATGACGAACATCGCTGCGCCCTCGCCGAGCACGAAGCCGTCTCGGTCGACGTCCCACGGCCGCGATGCGCGCTCGGGTTCGTCGTTGCGGCGGCTCATGGCCTGCATCTGGGCGAAGCTGGCGATCGGCAGCGGGTGGATGACGCCCTCGGTCCCGCCGACGACGGCGACATCAGCCCGCCCGAGCCGCAGCATGTCCAGGCCAAGCGAGATCGACTCGTTGCTGGACGCGCAGGCCGACACCGGCGTGTGAGCTCCAGCTCGGGCGCCGAGCCGCAAGCTGACGTTGGCTGCCGAGGCATTGGCCATCAGCATCGGGATCGCCAACGGGCTGACTCGGCGCGAGCCCTTCTCCTTCTGGACGTCCCAGTTGGGAAAGCAGGGTCATCATCCCGCCGATGCCGGTGGCGATAGCGACGCCGAGGCGCTCGCGGTCGACAGGGTTGTCCTCACGGAGCCCATATCCGGCGTCCTGCCAGGCCTCCATGGCGGCGACCACCGCCAGCTGTGCGCAGCGGTCGAGCCGGCGCGCCTCGACCCGTTCCAAGACCTCGGCGGGATCGACGGCTGCCTGTGCCGCGATCTTGACGGGCAGATCATCAGCCCAGTCGGCACTCGATCCTGCCTACGCCGGACTTGCCGGCCAGCAGGCCGTCCCACGTCGTGGGTGACGTCGCCTCCGAGCGGGGTGGTGGCTCCGAGGCCGGTGACGACAACGCGGATGCGTGACATGCGGTGATCTCCTGCGATGCGTGTCGAGTTGTTCGGCTGGTTTCGGGGCCGACCTTGGCGGACGACCCCGAACATGATCAGCGGCTGGCGATCAGGCGGCAGCGCGCTCGATGTAGGCGACGGCGTCGCCCACCGTCTTGAGGTTCTTGGCCTCTTCATCGGGAATGCTGACGCCGAACTTCTCTTCGGCGGCATAGATGATCTCGACCATCGACAGCGAGTCCACGTCAAGATCGTCGGTGAACGACTTGTCCAGCTGGACGTCGTCGACCGGTACGCCGGCGACCTCGTTGACGATCTCGGCGAGATCTGCGCGGACTTCTTCGGTGGTGGGCATCAAGGCATGCTCCTTCAGTGGTTGGGTTGGTGATTCGGTCGAATGGCTGGCGGTCGGGCGGCGATTTCAGGGCAGGATGATCACCTGGCCGGCGTAGACCAGGCCGGCGCCGAAGCCGATGATCAGACAGGTCTGCCCGCTTGTGAGCCTCGCCCGACTCCAGCAACGCCTCGATGGCCAGCGGAATCGAGGCGGCCGACGTATTGCCCTGCCGCGCGATGTCGCGCGCGACCACGACGCGGCTCGGCAGTTTCAGAGCGCGGAACATGGCGTCGGTGATCCGCATGTTCGCCTGGTGCGGAGCGAAGACGTCCAGATCCTCGGGGCGTACGCCGGCGGCATCCAAGGCCTCAGCGGCCGTCTTCGCCATCGTGTAGGAGGCCCACTTGAAGACTGGATTGCCTTCCATCCTCAGCGTCGGCCAATTCGCCTCGCCCTCGGTGGACCGGTACGACTCCTGTCCCAGGCCAGCGCGGCATCCCAGGGCTCGGTCTGCTGAATCAGCGGCGCCTGGTCGCCGTCGGATCCCCAGACCACGGGGCCAATGCCAGGGAACTCGCTCGGCCCGATCACCGCGGCACCGGCGCCGTCGGCGAAGAGGAAGGCCGTGGACCGGTCGGACCGGTTGGTCATGTCAGTGAGCCGCTCGACGCCGATGATCAGCACGTACTTCGAGGCGCCGGTGCGAATGAACGAGTCAGCCATCGCGGTCGCGTAGCAGAACCCGGCGCAGGCGGCCGAGATGTCGAAGGCCGCGGCGCTCTTCGCACCGAGCTCGCTCGCGATCGTGGTGGCGATCGCGGGTGTTTGGTAGAGGTGGGTGACGGTCGAGACGATGACGGTGTCGATCTGGCCGGCCTCGATGCCGGCCCGGTCCAGCGCCTTCCGGGCGGCAGCCATCGACATCATCTGGATGGTCTCGTCGTCGGATGCCCAGCGACGCTCGATGATCCCGGAGCGGGTACGGATCCACTCGTCGGAGGAGTCGATCATCGTGCAGATCTCGGCGTTGTCGACGACCCGGCGCGGCCGGTAGCCGCCCACTCCGAGGATGGCGGCGTACTTTGCTCCAGGCGTCACCTTGAGCATCATCGGGTGACCTCGGTTGCGTCGGCTGATTCGACGATCGGATGCAGCCGAAGCAGCGGCTGACCAGGGAGACTGGGATCACCGTCCTCGACCAGCCACTCGACGACGATGCCGCCGTGCGGCGCGCTGACCGGCATCTCGTCGCGGAGGTTCTTGACCATCCCGACCGTGCTGTAGCTCGGCAGAATCGTGTCAGTCTCGATGTCCTCGGTGCGGATGAACTGCCCCTTGCCCGGCGAGACGATCAGCCGCCAGGTCGGATTGCCGGCAATCAGGTGAGGCGGCCGCGGTACCGCCGTGCTTCCGCACGAATTCCATCGCCTCCTCGAGCTGATCCGGAGTGTTGAGGGCGAAGAGCTGCTACGCCCTTGAGGTTGCGCTTTGGCGATACCGGTCAGTGTGCCCGCAGGCGGCATCTCCACGCAGGCCCGGTGACGCCCGAGATCAGCTCATCGCGGCCATGCACAGGTCCCAACGCACCGGCGACGGCGACCTGGCCTACCAGCCGCCTGAGCACCTCCCGGCCATCGTGCACGACCTGACCATCGGCGTTCGACAGCAGGCGGGTTCGCGGGTCGTGGGTGGAGATCGCCCGCGCGAGCGCCGCGAGACGCGGCGACGGCCAGGCTGCATGTGCACGGTATGGAACGCCCCTGCGACGCTGAGCTCGATGAGCCTGGCCCGTGCCGGAGGAGTTGGCGGCCAGCGCTGCGAGTTGATCCTTTGTGCCGGCGGCGACGATCTGGCCGCTGCCATTGTTGTTGGCCGCGGTCAAACCATGCGCTTCGAGCGCGGCGAGCACCTCGTCAGGATCGCCGCCGATGACGGCCGTCATCGAGGTCGGGGTGGCGGCGCTGGCCTCGGCCATGGCACGGCCGCGCTCGCGTACGAAGACCATCGCCTGTTCGGCTGACAGCACGCCGACTCCCGCCGCAGCGGTGATCTCGCCGACAGAGTGTCCTGCGACGACGCCGACCAAGCGGATAGCCATCCGCTGGATGCGGGAACAGTTCGAGCGCGGCGAGCAGACCGGCCGCGACCAGAAGAGGCTGAGCAATCGCAGTATCTCGGATGGTTTCGGCATCGGCCTCGGTGCCGTAATGACTCAGATCAAGGCCCGGAGACCGCGGACAGCCAGTTGAGCCGGTCAGCGAAAGTCGGTACCTCAAGCCACGGGCTCAGGAAACCCGGTGTCTGCGCCCCTGACCGGGCGCCACAATCGCGAGCACATCTGTACTATTTCCTGGTCCTCGCACGAAAGGGCGTACGGGGACGGCACGAATCTTCGGATGTCCTATTGTCACTTCCCCACAGTTTGTTGGTCTTGCTGCTCGCGCATCGCGCGCAGTAGTCCGACGTCGTCGTCGTTCTTCCGCGAACAAAAGGCGCGTTCGCTCATCGCTCCTCCGATCGTCGGGCGCGCGATTTTGCCGACGCTCGCAGCATGCAGCCCAGCCTGGTCTGGGGATGCACGCGATCCGCTTTGTATCGTTTGCCGCCCCGGAACTCGGCTCAAGCCCGTGACTCCTCCGGGTGGGAGCGGGCGAAGAGCCGGCCCAACGTGATTGCCAGACGCAGCGCGTACGCGTCCCGCGGGTCGGTCGGGCTATAGCCGGTGACTTCGTGAATTCGGCGCAGCCGATAGCGGACGGTGTTGGCGTGAACGAACAACGCCCGCGCTGCCGCCTCCACCGAAAGCCCTTGGTCCAGAAACGTCACCAGCGTCTCGAGCAAGCCGCCACCGGCAGCTTGCAGCGGCTCGTAGATGTCGTGAGCGAGTGCTCGGCGCGCGTGACCATCACCAGACAACGCCCGCTCGGGCAGTAGATCGTGCGGAACGCGACCGGGCGCGGCGCCTCGGGCCAACCAGCGGCCGCGCGGTAGGCCGAGCATCGCCTCCCGCGTACTCGTCAGCCGCGTCCATCAAGTGCTTCAACCGGCGGTCCGACGATGACCGCGCCCGGCCCGAACAACGGTGACAAACTTGCGCACGATCTCCACGGCTCGGTCTCAGGCGCATTCGACCGGCTCGCCGCCGAGCACGACGATCATCCGGTCGCCCTGCACGGCGCCGAGCATGTCGGTTCCTGCGATGGCTGCGGTATGCCGGATGGCTTCCAGGGCCTGCGCAGGCTCCATTTCAGGCGCCGATCCGACGACGACAGCCACTCCGGCGGTCGAGTGCCAGCCCAGAGTGGACGCGCGTGACAGCACGGTCTCGTCTGTCTCGCCGCGTAGCACGGCGTCCACAACCAGAGCCTCGAGCCGTTCGTCCCAGGCGCCGCTGAGCTCAGCCGCACGGGCGTAGATCTCGGCCGCCGAGAAGGCGACCTCTCGGCTGTACTGGATCGATCGCCGCGTGCAGGATGGGCCGGTCGCCCTTCGGCATCAACTCATCGATCTGGCTTCTCGACTACCTCGATCGTGGTCCGGACCAGCTCAACGGTCTGATAGAGGGAGATCTTGCGTGCCAGCTCGCGCGGCGCCGACCCGAAGACCTCAGAGGTACTCGGCACCTCCGGACCAGGAGCGGCGAACCACTTCACGAAGCCATCGATGCCGGCCTGGGCTACCAGCGAGATCCATGATCGGTGCTCGGCGTCCAGCCTGCGGAACCAGAGATGCCGCGCCTCCATCTCCGCGATCGTCGCGGTGGTCATCTTGCTCGGTGACGCCGGCGAGGCGTTTCGCGATCGTGGCCCGAGTCTTGGCCGACGGGAGCAGGGACCTGTTGATCCCTCGAGTGCTCGCGGCCATAGGCTGACTGTAGTGCCGAGTTGTCAGCGTCTCAGCGGGCTATAGCCTGCTAGGAGTCTGACAACTCGGGCGACGATTCGGAGGCCTGGCCGGCACATGAGTGATCTTGATCTGAGGCCACAGGAGTACCTGTGTGCCGGATCGGGTGGACGGCGGACCTGAGGAGCTGCTGCTGACGGCACGCCGGGTCTATCTCGGCAAGACCACGGAAGTGGCGCGCGCGCTGCCCGACAGGCAGATCCGGATGATCGGCGCGTGGTGCTTCCTTGATCATTACGGACCTGAGGACGTCAGCGGCTCAGCTGGAATGCAGGTCTGGGCGCATCCTCATACGGGCCTGCAGACGGTCAGCTGGCTGCTTCGACGGTGAAGTCGAGCATCGCGACAGCCTCGGCTCGCAGGCGATGGTGCGGCCGGGTGAACTCAACATCATGACTGCCGGTCACGGCATCGTGCACAGCGAGATCTCCCAGCCTGACAAGCCGCCGCTGCTGCATGGCGTGCAGCTCTGGGTCGCGCTGCCGGACGCAGATGCGCGACCTCGAGCCGGCCTTCGAGAGTTACGCCGACCTGCCGGATCTCGATCAGGCCCGGGGTTCGCGGGAAGGTGCTGATCGGTGAGGTCGACGGGGCTCAGGTCGCCCGCCCTCGCCTACTCGCCGCTCTGTGGCGCAGACCTGAATCTTGATGCCGGAGCCGATCTTGCGCCTGTCTGTTGCCGAAAGCTTCGAGTACGGGATCTTTGTGGTCGCGGGTTCAGTCGTCGCCGAGGCGACGACGGCCGGAGTCGACCAGCTGATCTACCTGGGCGACAGCCGGCGAAGCATTCGTCATACGCAGCCCAGCATGGCGGCCGCGTGATCATGCTCGGCGGTCAACCATTCGCCGAGGACGTCGTCATGTGGTGGAACTTCATCGGCCGCAGCCATCAGGAGATCGTGGAGTTCCGGACCGCCTGGGAAAGCCGCGACCCGCGATTTCCGCCCGTCGTCAGTCGCGCGGAGAAGGTGATGGAGGCACCGCCGATGCCGACGGTCACCGCTCAAGCCGCGTCCGCGGAGGAGCCGGGCCGAGTGAATCCGGTGCAGGCCCTGCGGGAGATCGGTTTCCTGCTGGAACGCTCGCGTGCCGACACCTACCGGGTACGCGCCTACCGCGGCGCCGCCGACGCCATCTCAAAGCTCAGCGAAGACAGAGCGCCGCGAGCATCAGGAGCAGCGCACCTGGGCGAAGTGTCACCGGTGTTGGGCCCAAAGACCGCAACGGTGATCACGCAGGCCATGGAACGGCCAGGTGCCCGAATACCTGCAGAAGCTGCGCGAGGAGAAGCAGCCTCTGGTCGAGGGCGGACTCAACATGCGTGCTGCGATCAAGGGTGATCTCCACTGTCACTCGTCGTGGTCCGACGGTGGTAGCCCGCTCGAGGAAATGATGATCACCGCGCGAGCGGTCGGTCACGAATACTGCGCCATAACTGATCACTCGCCGCGGCTCCAGGTGGCACGAGGGTTGAGTGCTGATCGGTTGCGCGAGCAAATCGACGTGGTCGCAGACCTGAATCAGGTCATGGCGCCGTTCCGTTGCCTGCAGGGCATCGAGGTCGACATCCTCGAGGATGGCGGCCTTGATCAAGAGGACGCGTTGCTGGCCGAGCTGGATGTGGTCGTGTCGAGTGTCCACTCCAAGCTTCGCTCCGACTCGGAGACCATGACGCATCGGATGGTGGGCGGGATAGCCAATCCGCGGACCAACATCCTGGGCCACTGCACGGGTCGGCTGATCGAGGGCGAACGCGGCATCCGGCCGCAGTCGGTCTTCGACGCTGAGGTCGTTTTCGAGGCCTGCCGTACGTTCAACGTGGCCGTGGAGATCAACTCCCGTCCGGAGCGACGGGATCCTCCGACCAAGCTGCTGAAGATGGCGATGGACATGGGCTGTCTGTTCTCCATCGACACTGACGCCCACGCACCAGGACAGCTCGAATTCCAGATCTACGGCTGCCAGCGGGCTGAGGATCTGGGACTCGATCCCGGTCGTGTGATCAACACCTGGCCGGCCGACGAACTCCTCGGCTGGTGCGCAAAGGCGTAACTGACTCTGGCGATCAGGCGACCGCGAGGTCTCGCATGTCTGCACGGTCTGCATCCAGTTGCATCGAGTGCTCTAGCCGCACGGAGCCTACGTAGACGCCGGCTCGGATCGCCGCCAAGCAACGGTCGAAGCCGCACTGTCTCAGCTCATGTCGACCGAGTCTCACTGGCTGCCCTGAGGCGGCGGCGCGATAATACCAGTCGTCACGCTGGTATAGCCTGAGGCCCTGTCGGTCAATGAAAGGATGTGCTGACCGTCGGAGGTGATAGCTGGTGGGCGAAGACGATGCACGCCTCAGACGCGGCGGCGCGATCCACCTGTCCGTGCCGGTCTTCTTCCTCTCTGACAGCACCGGGCATCACGCGCCGAGACGATGGGCAACGCGCTGCTGATCCAGTTTCCCAGACCTGCGGTTCGAGCGTCGTCTCATACCGTTCATCTCCTCGGTCGAGGAGGCGCGCCGGGTAGTGGCGATCTTGGACGCGGCTGCCGATGGTCCAGTGACCCCATTGGCCTTCTCCACCGACCGCAGTGGAGGAGGTCCGTCAGGAGCTGTTGCGACTCCAGGTGCCCGTTGATCGACTTCTTCGACCTGCACATGGAACGAGTCGAGTCGATCTTGGGGGTCAAGGGCATCCGGGTGGCGGCACGGCTGCACGGTGATGGGAGACGTCCAGCGTTACAACGCGCGGATGGCCGCCGTCGAGTACGCGATCGAGCACGACGACGGCGCAGAGCATGCGGGCGCTGGACAAGGCCGATGTGATCTTGGTGGCTCCCATCGCGCTGCGGCAAGACGCCGACAACGATGTACCTGGCCTTGCAGCACGGCATCTTCGTCGCCAACTATCCGCTGGTCGATGAGGACTTCGAGATTGCGGAGCTCCCGCGTCCGGTGCGCGAGCTTCGCGATCGGTGCTTCGGGCATGACGACGACTCCGGCGCGGCTCAGCCAGATTCGGCAACGCAAGAAGGCCCAACTCTCGCTATGCCTCACTCGAGCAGTGCTCCTACGAGCTGCGCCAGGCCGAGAGCGATGTATCGCAATCATCACCTTCCCGTGATCAACTCCTCGGCCAAATCCGTGGAGGAGATGTCCACAGTGATCTTGCAGACCCTCAGCCCGAAGCCCTGAGACGACGAAGGAAGGAACCGATGCATGCCCGCAACCTCGAGCACCTCAGACCATTGCATGGTTCTCCGAACTCGGTCTGGCCGATCTCGATCAGGTGGGGGCAAGAATGCATCGCTGGGCGAGATGGTCGCGAAACCTCGCCTCGGCAGGCGTATCGGGTGCCGGACGGCTTTCGCCACCACCGCTGACGCCTACCGGCGCTTCATCTCCGAAGGTGGTCTGGACTGAGATGATCAACGCCGAGCTCGCCGCGCTGGATACCGACGAACGTCGAGCAGCTCGCAGTGGTCGGTCGCAGAATCCGCGAGGCCGTCATCCGGCAGCCGCTTCCCGGCCGATCTGGAAGCCGACATCCGCAAGGCCTACACTCGGCTGGCCGGTGAGTCCAGTAACGTCTCGAGCGACGGGTGTCGTTCGCAGTGCGGTCCAGTGCGACCGCTGAAGACCTGCCGGATGCGCTCATTTGCGGGTCAGCAGGAGACGTTTCTCAATGTCAGCGGCATCGACGCCAGTCCTGACGGCGATCAAGAAGGTCTTCGCATCGCTCTACAACGACCGCGCAATCGCCTATCGGGTCCACCATCGAGTTCGAGCACGAGGCCGGTCGCGCTGTCGGCCGGTGTGCAGCGGATGGTCCGATCCGACATTGGCGCGTCTGGGGTGATGTTCACCATGGACACCGAGTCAGGCTTCTGACGATGCGGTGTTCATCACCTCTTCCTACGGTCTTGGTGAGGCGGTTGTTCAGGGCGCGGTGAACCCTGACGAGTTCTACGTCTACAAGCCGGCACTTGCGTGCCGGCCGGCCGGCGATCCTCAAGCGCGGCGTCGGCGGCAAGGCAACCAAGATGATCTACGCCACGCAAGGCCGCGGTGGCCGAGACCACCGCAGTTTGTGGACGTTGATCAGGCCGACCGCAGACTCTTGTCCCTGAGTGATGCATGAGGTGACCGAGCTGGCGCGGCAGGCGCTCGCCATCGAGGCAGCACTACGGCGCGAGCTGATGGACATCGAATGGGGCAAGGACGGCCGCGACGGCCAGCTCTACATCCTTCAGGCGCGTCCGGAGACGGTGAAATCGACGGCAGGCTGACCGCGCGGATCCAGCGCTACCGCATTCGAGAACGCGGCCCTGTCATCGTCGAAGGACGCGCCATCGGACAGAAGATCGGCGCCGGCACCGTACGCGGTGCTGCCTCGATCTGGCTGGATGCATCTGTTCAATCCTGGTGAGGTATCTGTTGCTAGCCGATATGACCGACCCCGACTGGGAGCCGATCATGAAGCGGGCGGCGGCGATCGTCACCAATCGCGGTGGTCGCACCTGCCACGCTGCGATCATCGCGCGCGAGCTCGGCATCCCGGCAGTCGTCGGCACTGGGTGCGGCGACCAGCGAGCTGCAGGACCGCCAGCCCGTGACCGTCTCGTGTGCTGAGGGTGACACGGGCTATGTCTACGCGCGGCGTGCTCGACTTCGACATCGAGGAGTCCGAGCAGGGCACGCATGCCGGAAATCGGTGTCAAGATCATGATGAATGTCGGCACTCCCGGATCAGGCATTCGCATTTCGCGCGGCTGCCGAATGCCGGAGTTGGGCTGGCACGGCTGGAGTTCATCATCAACAATCAGATCGGCATCCATCCGAAGGCCCTGCTGGAGTTCGCTCAACTGGAGGAGCCGCTGCGCAGTCGGGTCAGTGAGGCCATTGCGGCGTACCAGACACCGCGTGATTTCTTCGTACGCCGGGTGGCGGAGGGAGTTGCTACCATCGCAGCCGCCTTCGCGCCGCATCCGGTGATCGTGCGCATGTCGGACTTCAAGTCCAACGAGTACGCCAGCCTGCTCGGCGGTGACCGCTACGAGCCGCACGAAGAGAATCCCATGATCGGCTACCGAGGGCTGCCCGGTATCTCTCTGAAGATTTCGCCGACTGTTTCGCGATGGAATGCGAGGCGCTTCGCTACGTACGCGACGTCATGGGCCTGACCAACGTGAAGATCATGATTCCCTTCGTGCGCACCCTCGCAGAAGCCGAGGGCGTGATTCGACTCCTCGACGAGCATGGACTTCGCCGTGGCGACAGCGGCCTTGAGGTGATCATGATGTGCGAGCTGCCGTCCAATGCCGTTCTCGCGAATGACTTCCTTGATCATTTCGACGGCTTTTCGATCGGCTCGAACGACCTGACTCAGCTCACCCTGGGACTCGACCGCGACTCAGGTTTGGTGGCCGCGTCCTTCGACGAACGCGACCCCGCCGTCAAGTCCTTGATCAGCACCGCAATCGCGGCCTGCAAGGCCCGCGGGAAGTATGTGGGGATCTGCGGACAAGGTCCCAGTGATCATCCTGATCTCGCCGAGTGGCTGCTGGACCAGGGCATCGACAGCATCTCGCTCAATCCCGACACAGTGGTCGACACCTGGATCAGGTTGGGTGGTGGGCGCCAGGCCTGACTCCCTCCGGCTGTACCCATACTTCACCACCTCGTCGCAGCCGCGTTAGGGTCGGCGCGTGGATGACATGAGCCTGGCTGCTGACCTGGTGCGTGACGCCGGGAACCTATGGCCAGCGAGATGCTCAGCCAGGGTCTGGAGACTCGCTACAAGACCTCGCTGTCAGATGTTGTGTCTGCGGCCGATCACGCGGGCGAGGAACTGATCAGCGCCCGGCTCTGCGGATAGCCGGCCCGACGACGGACTGGTGGGGGAGGAGGGTGCCCGCAAAGCCGGTGAAGGCCGCACCTGGTATGTCGATCCCGTCGACGGGACGTACAACTTCCTCTCCGGAATCCCGTACTGGTGCTCGGCGGTAGGCCTCGTCGACGCCGACGGGCCACTGTTGGGAGCTGTCTACTTTCCCGACGCTCGACCAGCTCTGGCTGGGAGGTCGGGAGGCCGCCACCACGCTCAACGGAGACCCCGTGCCGATGCTGCCGAGCCAGGGTCTCTCCGAGATCTCGGTCGCCACCTACTTTCATCCGCGACATCTGTCGGATCGGCAACGCCGTATCTGCATGGCAATCGGTGATTGCCTCTGCCGCGACGCTGCGAATACCTCGGATCCAGCATCGATCGATCTTGCTGGCGTTGCGAGCAGCCGGCTGGGTGTCTTTCTGCAAGCCAATCTCAACGGTTGGGACTGGTATCCAGGCGCCGCTCTGGTCATCGGTGCCGGCGGGGTCGCTGAGGAAGCCGTTGTCGGCGCGAACCGCTGGCAGATCGCCGGCAATCGCTCAAGCGGTCGAGGACGTCAAAACAGCGCTTGCACAGCAGCGCCGTAGTCGCTGGCAAGCCGGTCACGAACAACAGCGATTTCTTGCCGAATCGTGTGTCGATTCCGACCACTTTCGACAGAAGGACGGTCGGTTACGCCGAGGCTCCTTCTTGCGCTACACCAGCGACGGCGGTGGGGCTCGCCAGGCAGATAGCGATCGAAGGCCTCGGCCGGCCGCGTTGGGGTCATAGAGCTCGTCGCGAGCGAGGCTTTGCAGCGTCGCACACCACGATCGACTCCGCGTCGACCAGGAAGTAGCGCCGCGCAGCCGCACGGGTATCGGCGAAGCCGAAGCCATCGGTACCGAGCGCACACCAGGTGTGACCTACCCACTGCGCGATCTGATCTTGGACGCCCACGCATGTAGTCGCTGACCGCGATCACCGGACCTGGGGCCCCATCGAGCGCGGCTTGTGACATACGGCGAGCGTCGCTCCTCGCGCGGATGGGTGAGGTTCCACTTCTCCGTAACGACCCGTCGCGGCGCAGCTCGTTCCATGAGGTGACCGACCAGACATCCGCGGCGACGCCCCACTCCTCGGCCAGCAGCCTCTGGGCTTTGAGTGCCGCCGTCATCGTAATGCCGGAGACCAGAATCTGTGCGCGCGGATGATCTCCCTCGAGCGGGGATGACGCGTAGCGATACATCCCGCGGAGCAACGCCTCAACGTCGAGGTTCTCTGGAGGTCCCGGCTGCGAGACGGGCTCGTTGTAGACGGTGATGTAGTAGATCAGGTCTTCGCCGTCCGGGTGGTCCGGGTCGTCGTGACCGTACATGCGACGCAGGCCCGTCCTTGACGATGTGCCCGATCTCGTAGCGCGAAGGCCGGGTCGTAGTGGACGACTGCCGGGTTGGTGCTCGGCGAGCAGCGGTGAGTGGCCGTCGGCGTGCTGCAAACCTTCGCCGGTCAGCGTCGTACGCCCAGCGGTCGCACCGATCAGGAAGCCGCGCGCCAGCTGGTCAGCCATCGCCCAGATCCAGTCGCCGGTCCGCTGGAATCCGAACATCGAGTAGAAGATGTAGAACGGGATCATCGGCTCGCCGTGCATGGCGTACGCCGACCCAGCGGCGATCGACCGAGCCCATGGCACCGACCTCGCGAGATGCCCTCGTGCAGCAGCTGGCCCTTCTCGGACTCCTTGTAGGACAGCAACAGCTTGCGGTCGACCGACTCGTACGTCTGACCGTGCGGGTTGTAGATCTTGGCCGTCGGGAACATCGAGTCCATGCCGAACGTGCGGAACTCGTCCGGCGCGATGGGTACGATCCGGTGCCCGATCTCCTTGTCGCGCATCAGGTCCCGGAGCAGCCGGACAAACGCCTGGGTGGTGGCAACCTTGGTCTTCTCCCGGCCGGCTCCATCAGCGGCTGCGTAGACCTCGTCGCCGGGCAGCTTGATGACCGTCGGCTTCGACCCGACGCTCGGGCAGGTAGCCGCCGAGCTCGCGGCGCCGCTCGAGCATGTACTTGATCTCATCCGAATCGTTGCCCGGGTGGTAGTACGGCGGGTTGTACGCGTCCTCGAGCTGCGCTGTCGGGGATCTCCAGGTAGAGCCGGTCTCGGAAGGTCTTGAGGTCCTTCGTGGTCAGCTTCTTCATCTGGTGAGTGGCGTTCTTGCCCTCCAGGCGTCGATGGTCCAGCCCTTGACTGTTTGCGCCAAGATCACGGTCGGCTGTCCGACGTGCTCCGTGGCCGCCTTGAAGGCCGCGTACACCTTGCGGTAGTCGTGACCGCCGCGGGACAGCACCTTGAGCTGGTCGTCGGTCATGCCTCGAGACCATCCTGCTGCAGCCGCGGATCGGAGAAGAAGTTGTTGCGGATGTAGGCGCCGTCCTCCACCGAAATAGGTCTGGAACTGCCCGTCCGGCGTGGTGTTCATCTTGTTGACCAGGGCGCCGTCGCGTCCGCGGCCAGCAGCGGATCCCAGTCGCGGCCCCAGAGCACCTTGATCACGTGCCAGCCGGCGCCGCAGGAAGATCGACTCGAGCTCCTGGACGATCTTGCCGTTGCCGCGGACCGGGACCGTCGAGCTGCTGCAGGTTGCAGTTGATCACGCAGGTGAGGTTGTCGAGCTCCTCGCGGGCAGGCAGCCCGATGGCGCCCGAGCGACTCTGGCTCGCCCATCTCGCCGTCGCCGAGGAAGCGCCCAGATGCGCTGTTGGCGAGGTGTCCTTGATGCCGCGGTTGTGCAGGTAGCGGTTGAACCGCGCCTGGTAGATCGAGTTGAGTAGCGCCGATAGCCCATGGAGACCGTCGGGAACTCCCAGAAGTCCGGCATCAGCCGCGGATGCGGGTAGGAGGAGAGCCCGTTGCCCGGTCCGCGCGACACCTCCTGCCGGAAGGCGTCCAGCTGGTCGGTCGGTCAGCCGCCCTTCCAGGTAGGCCCGGGCGTAGATGCCGGGAGACGCGTGCCCCTGGATGAAGATGTGGTCGCCGCCGCCGGGATGGTCCTTGCCGCGGAAGAAGTGGTTGAAGCCGACCTCGTACAGGCTGGCCGCGCTCTGGTAGGTCGCGATGTGGCCGCCGACCTCGAGACCCTTGCGGTTGGCCTTGCTGACCATGATCGCCGCATTCCACCGGATGATACGCGCGAATCCGGCGCTCGACGTGCTCGTCGCCTGGGAACCACGGCTCGCGACTCCGGCGGGATCGTGTTGATGTAGTCGCTGCTCCGCAATGCTGGGAGGCCGACCTGACGCGCTCGCGCCTGCTCCAGCAGCTTGAGCATGACGAACCGGGCACGGTTCCTTCCCTTGTCCTCGAGCAGGCCGTCGAGCGACTCCAGCCAGTCGGCGGTCTCATCGGGATCGATGTCGGGAAGTTGGCTGGGCAAGCCTTCAGCTGTGATAGCCGGATGAGGTCCTGGCGTAGCCATGCTCGAGCTCCTTACGTCTCATCTAGCTCCGGTGGCGGCGCTGGGATTGCAGGTCGCAGCGTTGCACATCCATCCTGTCACTTCCGCATGATCAACTGCACCCAGGTGGCAGTCCAGATGGGGTGGCTTCATGGCGGCCGTGGGGTTATGCGGGGCAGCATGCCTCTGGCAGGCTGTGCCCAAGAGGTTCAGCCGGACTCGAAGTTCATGGCTTCGGAGCTAGCCGGAGCTGAGTCGGAGGAGGAGGCGCCACGCCGGGATGAGCGGGATCTCTTCTCGCCGTTAATCGGACCGCGACGCTGCGCCGCGGCTCCAGTCCAGTAATGCCGTGCATCATGCCGTGTTCATTGTCAATACCGTCCTGGTCAATGCCGTGGAGGTGTGGGTGACCTCCACAGCTGGTGCCGGGGAGCTAAGAGTTTGAGTGACAAGCTGGGCCTGTCCCGTGGCTTGGTCGTTCAGGAGCTCGGCTGGGACGAGGACGTCGACGACGACGTGCGGATCATGATCGAGGACGCGATCGACGGCGAGCTCATCGAAGACGCGATGGAGGCTGTCGATCTGGTCCTGCTGTGGTGGCGCGATGAGGACGGGGATCTGGTCGATGGTCTGGTCGACGCACTGACCGACCTCACCGACGCCGGCTACATCTGGCTGATGACGCCGAAGGTGGGGCGCAGCGGTTACGTCGATGCCGCTGATCTCGCCGAGGCCGGCGGTGACTGCGGGCCTGGCGCTGACGAACAGCGTGCAGATCTCACCTGACTGGACCGCCACCAAGCTCGTACGCCCCAAGGGGCTCGCGTCGGTGAGCCTCGCGCTCGGCCAGCCGGCTCCGAGCTTCACCGCCCGCAATCAGCACGGCGAGCTGGTGACGGTGAGTGGATTGCGCGGTGCTCCAGCCGTGATCATCTTCTACCCCTGGGCCTTCTCCAGCATCTGCCGCGGCGAGCTGGCTGCCGATCCGTGATGATCATGAGAGCTTCGTGACGCTCGGTGCGCGGGTGTTGGCTGTCTCCTGCGATGCCATGTACACGCTGCGCGCGTACGCCGACGCCGGAGGGATTGCGTTCGACCTCCTGAGCGATCATTGGCCGCACGGCGCGATCGCCCAGGCGTACGGCGTGTTCGACGAGCTGGCGGGATGCGCGCGGCGCGGCACGCTTCGTGCTGGACGCCACGGGCTTGATCAGGTGGCAGCAGGTCAGCCAGATCAATGAACCGCGTGAGATCACCGCCGGTGCTTGCCGCGACGGCGAATCTATGATGGCCGCGTGCCGTTGACCGGAGATTATGAACCGAGTTCCCGCAAGTGGGTGCGGGATCAGGTCGAGCGATACGAAGCCACTGATGGGCGCGAAGCGCAACACGCTGGCCGGCACCAGCCGGCCAATCGTGATCTTCACTACACGAGGTCGCAAGAGCGGGAAGATCAGAAAGTTCGCCTTGATGCGAGTAGAGCACGACGGCAAGTACGCCATGGTCGGCTCTGTCGGGGGTGCGCCGAAGCATCCGGAGTGGTATCTCAACCTCAAGGCCGATCCCGAGGCGCTGATGGTGCAGGACGGCGCAGATCGCTTCGACGCCACCGCGCGCGAGCTGCAGGGAGACGAGCGCGCGATCTGGTGGCAACAGCGGGCGGTGAGGCCTACCACCCGACGTATGCGGACTGTCGGAGGGCCAGCCGGCGAATTCCCGTGCTCTTGGCCGAGCGCCGTCATGGTGGAGCTGCTCGCGCAATCGCGCGTGAGTCACTACTTCGTCGTCGCTCGCAGAGGAAAGAACGCCTCTGCCGCTTTCTCCTCAGCACGGCGGCGCGCGATTTCCCGACGCTCATAGCCCCTGATTTGGGCTGCTCGTACGTACGCGGTTGCTCGCTCCGCTCGCGAGGATCGCGCTTGGCCCAGCCGCTGCCTTCCTCGCTCGCTCCGCAGACGAAGGCGTGTCTGCTCGTTCGTTCGTCAGCACGGCGGCGCGCGATCCGGGTTCGATGGCTCGCCCGCTCGCTGCGGATCGCGCCGACCGCCTACTTCGTCGTCGCTCGCAGACGAAAAGAACGCCTCCGCTCCGCTTCTCCTCAGCACGGCGGCGCGCGATTTCCCGACGCTGCGCCCCTAGGTCTGGAGCTGCTCGGCGCAGTAGCTCGATTGCTCGCTCCACGTAACTCCATGCGAGGATCGCGGCTGGTAGCCACTTTGCCTACCTCGGCTCGCTCGCAGACGAAGGCGTGTCTGCCTCGTTCGTTCGTCCAGGACCGCCGGCGCGCGATCCTGGGCGCGTGAATCCGCCTACTTCGTCGTCGCTCGCAGAGAAAGAACGCCTCCGCTCGCTTCTCCTCGAGCGAGGCGCGCGATTTCCCGACGCTCGCAGCCAGCGATGGGAGAGCAGAATGAGGCATTCATGATTCCTGTCCAGCCCTTCGGTCGTACGGGCCACGCAAGCACTCGCCATCATCTTCGGAGCTGCCGCCATTGGCAACGTCAGTCAGGAAGATGCGGATCAGACCATGGAGCTGATCCGTGAGCACGGCATCAACCACATCGACACCGCCGCGAGTTATGGCGACGCCGAGCTTCGCCTCGGCCCATGGATGGAGACTCATCGCGACGACTTCTTCCTCGCCACCAAGACCGGTGAGCGCACTCGAGGCGGAGGCGTACAGCGAGATCCAACGCTCATTGGCACGGTTGCGTACCGACCATGTCGATCTGATCCAGCTGCACAATCTTGTCGACGAAGAGCAGTGGCGGACCGCTTTCTCTCCGGGGCGGTGCCTTGAGGCGGTGGTCGAAGCCAGGGAGGAGGGCCTGGTCCGCTACGTGGGTGTCACGGGACACGGCGTGACGGTGGCTGCCCAGCATCTGCGGTCGTTGCAGGAGTATCCGTTCGATTCGGTGCTGCTGCCGTACAACTTCCCGATGTCGCGCAATGCTGGCTACATCGCCGATTTTGAAGGCGCTGGTCGCGGTCTGCGCCGAACGCGGCCTGGCCGTGCAGACGATCAAGGCCATCACCCGCGCACCATGGGGTGATCAGCAACCGACTGCCAACACCTGGTACGAGCCGTTGACCGACCAAGGCGCAATCGACACGGCGGTGAGCTGGGTCCTGGGCCGTGATGGAGTCTTCCTCAACACCGTCGGCGACATCCACATCCTGCCGAAGGTGATCGACGCCGCCGAACGCTTTACGCGGCGGCCGAGCGATGAAGAGATGCGAGCGTTGGAAGGCGCTTTCGGACTCGAGCCGCTCTTCGTCACGAGAAGGTCGGCCTGCGGGGTGGGAGCACCGACTCGAGGGGCCAGGCTCGGCCCCATGGCCGGACAAGGACGAGAAGGGTGCTGTGAAGACATGGCGTGACCCCGAGGTCATCGAACGGTTGCTGACGACCCGGCGACCTGGGCCGTCGTCGGCTTGTCCGCCAACACCCAGCGCACCGCGTACAGCATCGGTCTCTATCTGCGCGACCGGCTCGGCATGCGCGCATCATTCCAGTCAACCTTCGCGGTGAGGACGCCCTGGGCGAGCAGGGATATCGCCGGCTCAGCAGGGTTCCGGGCCCGGTTCACGTCGTGGACTGCTTCGTGAACAGTCAGCGGGTCGGAGCCGTCGTCGACCAGGCCATTGTACGAGAAGGATCGGCTGGGCATCGAGGCCCTGTGGCTTCAGCTCGGCGTGATCGACCAAGCCGCTGCCGAACGCGCCCGCGCAGTTGGCCTCGACGTCGTGATGAACACCTGCCCTGCCATGGAAGCTCCTGCCGGAGGCTGGGAACTGACGTTCCCCGACGGACGCTCGCCGGTGGGAGCAAGCAGACTCGAACTGCTGACCCCTTCCTTGTAGAGGAAGTGCTCTAACCAACTGAGCTATGCTCCCGGGTCGCTGCGACAGTCTATTCATCGCCGCGATAGACCGGAGGTCCGACCGGCAGCGCGCTGAGGTTCTCGCCGGCACCGCACGACGCTTCTACCAGATACCGATCTGAGTCCGCGGAAAGGCTGTGATGTCGCTGCGGCATACCCGCAACGGAGCAGACTAGTGTCACTTCTGGCTCGACCAATTCTGCCTGCCGGTCACTGGAGAACGCGTGATCAACAAGAACCTCGCCGCGGCGCTCGGGGCACTGACCGGTCTGCTCAGCCTGGTGGGGATGATCCGGCTTGTCTCCGGAGCCTTCAGCAACGGGATGACCACGTTCGCCTGGGCGGCGATCCTGCTGGCAATGCTTCCGTGGATTGGGTACGCCGCCTGGCGTGGCAGGCACGGCCATCTCAGTCCCCGCGGCGCATTGGCGGTCCTACTACTCGATCTTGTCGGCTGTGTTGTGGTGTGGCTGTTCGTGCTCGGCCCTGTTGTTGCGCTTGGCCTGCTCACTCGCCGCGTTTGCCGTCATCTGGGTCAGCGACTGGCCGCCGCGCCGCTCGACCGGTGAGGATCGGTATGTCCGCATCGAGGAATTGCGCGACGCGGACGACTCCTGACCCGAGACCAGGGGCGAGGTTGCGCGAGAGAACTGGGTAGAGACGGGCCCAAGTAGAGTGGATCATTGTGGCCGGACCCGACTTCGCAGTCGCACTCGCTGACCTTGACAGGGCATTGAGCTCGATTGAGGCTGTCGTCGACCCCGATCGCAAGCGCACGGAAATCGCCGAGCTGGAACAGCAGGTGGCAGTTCCCGATCTGTGGGACAACCCGGACAATGCCCAACGCGTGACCTCGCGATTGTCGGCCATGCAGGCAGAGGTTGATCGAGTGACCGGGCTGCGAGCCCAGCTCGACGATCTTGGCGTCCTGGTCGAGCTCGGGCAAGAAGAGGGAGATCAAGCCAGCCTCGCCGAGGCGGCGGACTTGCTCGCATCGCTGCAGAAGTCGGTCGAAGTCCTCGAGGTACGCACGCTGTTGTCGGGGAGTACGACGAACGCGAGGCGCTTGTCACGATCCGCTCCGAGGCCGGTGGCGTCGACGCGGCCGACTTCGCCGACATGTTGCTGCGCATGTACCTGCGCTGGGCCGAACGCCATCGCTACTCGACCGAGGTCTACGACACCTCCTACGCCGAGGAGGCGGGCATCAAGTCCGCCACCTTCCAGGTCAAGGCGCCCTTCGCGTACGGAACCCTCTCGGCAGAGCAGGGCACGCATCGGCTGGTGCGGATCTCGCCGTTCGACAACCAGGGGCGCCGCCAGACCTCCTTCGCGGGCGTTGAGGTGCTGCCGGTGACCGAGGCGACCGATCACATTGATATTCCCGAGGCGGATCTGCGCATTGACGTGTTCCGCTCCTCCGGGCCCGGCGGGCAGAGCGTGAACACCACCGACTCCGCGGTACGCATCACCCACCTGCCGACCGGCATCGTCGTTTCCTGCCAGAACGAGAAGTCCCAGCTGCAGAACAAGGCGGCCGCGCTCCGCGTGCTGCAGGTCACGGCTGCTGGAGCGCGCGAGGCAGGAGCGCGAGGCGCAGCTCAATGCGCTCAAGGGCGACGGCGGCAACAGCTGGGGCTCCCAGATGCGGTCCTACGTGCTGCACCCCTACCAGATGGTCAAGGACCTGCGCACCGAGTACGAGGTCTCGTCGCCGGACGCCGTATTCGACGGCGACATCGACGGCTTCATCGAGTCCGGCATCCGCTGGCGCAGAACGCGCGAGTTGGCCGCGAGTTGACCGGCAGGGACCCGCCGGATGCGCCGCCGTCTGAGGATGACGGCCGTCGACGCCGGTGACGAGTGCGCGGCGCGTCCGGACGGGGGGCTCAGACTCGAGCGCCGCGCCGACCTGCACGGGCTGGGCGCTGATCGTGTCCCGTTACCAAAGCCTGACTTAGACTCGTGCCTGGCCGTCTGGCGTCCGCAAGGCGCCGGAGCTGTCTACTCGGGGGAAGTCAACACCGTGATTCGTTTTGAGAATGTAACCAAGACCTACGACGGCCAGCGCCGCGCGGCGCTCGACAACATCAATGTCGACATCGACAAGGGGGAGTTCGTCTTCTTGGTCGGGGCCTCAGGCTCCGGCAAGTCGACGTTCCTGAGACTGATCCTGCGGGAGCAGCGGCCGAGCACGGGCAAGGTGTTCGTCGCCGGCCGGGAGCTCAACAAGCTGCACAGCTGGAAGATCCCGGCGATGCGCCGCCAGATCGGCACGGTCTTCCAGGATTTCAGGCTGCTGCCGAACAAGACCGTGACCGAGAATGTCGCATTCGCCCTCCAGGTCATCGGCAAGCCCGGCCTCGACCATCAACCGGGTAGTCCCTGAGGTGCTCGAGCTGGTCGGTCTGGGCGGCAAGGGCGAGCGGCTGCCCGGAGGAGCTGTCCGGCGGCGAGCAGCAGCGGGTCGCGATCGCCCGCGCGTTCGTCAACCGGCCGATGATCTTGATCGCCGATGAGCCGACCGGCAACCTCGATCCCGCCACCAGCGTGGGGATCATGAAGCTGCTCGATCGGATCAACCGCGCCGACACGACCGGTCCTGATGGCGACGCACGACTCGACCATCGTCGACCAGATGCGCAAGCGCGTGATCGAGCTGGACGACGGCGAAGTCGTCCGAGACCAGAGCAGAGGTGTGTACGGCTACCAGTGAGTCACGCGCGAGCAGAACAACGCCTGTAACACGGTCCTAGCGTCGCGCAGGACGCTGCCAACCGACCGAGTTATTGGGGATAGTCTGATGCGTTTCCGCCACATCTTGTCCGAGACCCGCGCCGGGCTTCGACAGAACCTGACCATGACCCTGGCGGTCATCATGACCATGTGGGTCTCGCTGTCACTGTTCGGCGCCGGGTTACTGGCGAGCCAGCAGGTCGACCTCATGAAGGGCCGCTGGTACGACAAGATCGAGATCTCGATCTTCCTGTGCGCGAAGGACACCCGCGGCGACCAGTGTGACCCCGGTCTGGATGCCACTCAGGGACAGAAGGACGAGATCCGTCGAACTCTGGAGGCCAACCCGGAGGTCGCGCCGGACGGCATCTACTTCGAGACCAAGCAAGAGGCGTACGCGGAGTTCCAGCGGGCGTACGAGGGCAGCCCGATCCAAGATTCGCTGACCGTCGAGCAGATGCAAGAGTCGTTCCGCGTCAAGCTGAAGAACCCCGAGGAGTACCAGGGTGTGGTCAGCTCTGTGGTCGGGCTCAAGGGTGTGCAGAAGGTGCAGGATCTGCACCAGCTGCTCGATCCGTTCTTCCGCGCACTGAATGTGTTGCAGTGGTCGACCGCTGCCGCATCCGCGCTGTTGCTGCTCGCCTCTGCACTGCAGATCGGCAACACCATCCGCTTGGCGACCTTCGCACGACGCCGCGAGATTGGCATCATGCGGCTGGTCGGCGCGAGCAACTTCTACATCACCGTGCCGTTCTTGCTCGGGGCGGTGATCTCGGCGTTGATCGGCGTGACTCTCGCCTGCTTGACGATGGCTGCCGGGGTCTACTTCTGGATCATTCGCGGAGTGCGCAACTCGGTACGATTCATCGCCTGGATCGGCTGGCAGCAGACGGCACTGGCGATGCTCGGTGTGGTCATCGTGGGCGTGGTGCTCGCCGTCAGTCCCGACCATCGTGACCACCAGGCGCTACCTCAGGGTCTGATCGGCCCCTTCGAAGGCGGTTTCACATGAGTCACAAAAGATCACGAATTGATTGGAATCACTCAAATAACTCAACTCTGACTTGAGACTTCATATCTGATCGGTGACGAAATGCCATTTTCGGCGTTTCGGTGTTTGCCAGCCCGCGTCGCGACCTGCCTATCATGCCGTGGCCGCGTGCGGTTGCAACCGGTGACAGCAGGCGGAGCCGCTCACTAGTTCCGTTACACAACCGAACATTGGATTGGGGAAAGCTGTGGCTCCGGACCTTCCCTACGTCCGTCAGGACGTTCCGGACGACAGCGAAGCACCTCAGGTTGGTGGTCGCTTCGCCAGGCTCACCAGGAGTGGAGAACTCCTTGCTACGTCGCCTGCGTCCAAGGGCATAACTGCATACCTGTCGGCGGCGCACGCCGCAGGCATGCGTGCCGTGCGGATTGCGGTGGCTGTCGCCATCGCGTCGCGCGCTATCTCTCGCCCTCCTCGGCCCTCAAGCTGCGGCCGACGAACTCGTCGCGCATCGGGCTCGAGTCAAGCAGCAAATCACCAAGACCAAGAGCGATCTCAACGAGTCCACCGAGGCGCTCAGCAAGGCTGCGGTCGCCGTCGACAAGGCGCAGCACAAGCTGGATGCGGCAAGTGCCCAGCTCGCTGCGACCCGGCAGGAACTCACGGCAGCGCAGGTGAAGGACGCGCAGATGGAGGGTCGGCTCCGGCAGGCACGGTCCGACCTAGCCGCCGCGGTGGCTGCTGTGGCCGCCGGACAGGCTCGATTGAACGCCGAGCAAGCCAAGGCCGGACAGCTGATCCGTGACCAGTACCAGCAGCAGACCAATCTGCTCCCCGTCGCAGTGCTTGTCGATCCACACTCCACCGAGGACTGGCAAACCCGCCTGCAGTGGTCGACCACGCTCTTCGACACAACTCAAGCCCAGATCGACCGGCTGACCGTGCTGCAGCGCCAGCTAAACGCTGCCCGCGTACGGCAGGCCGACCTCGAAGCCAAGGTCTGCCGCAGCTCGCCGCGAGGCGGCAGCGAACCTCAAGATCAAGAAGGTCGCTGGAGGCCCGCGCTACAGCAGAGGAGGCCACCGTTGCGCAGCTTGTGCGCCAGCGGAAGACAGCCGAGAAAGCTGCCGCGACCGACGTCGCCCAGGACAAGGCCCGGTATTCCCAGTTGATCAAGGAACGGGCATCTGTGGAGCGGCGCATTGCCGCGCGGATCGCGAAAGCCGCAGCAGCGCGGAAGCGTGCGGCCCAGCAGAAGGCCAACGCGGCGCGGCGGTCACACTCGACCGGCAAGCGGTCACACCACTCCTGGCATCCACGCTCAACCACGCCGCGTGCCGGCCACGGCTTCTCGTTCCCCGTGGCAGCTCATATCACCTCACCGTTCGGCATGCGCTTCCATCCGGTGCTGCACTACTGGAAGCTGCACGACGGCACCGACTTCGGCGCCTCGTGTGGCACGCCAATCCGTGCTGCCGACGCCGGTCGGGTCGCCGAGCGGTACTACAACGCCGGTTACGGCAACCGGCTGATGATCGACCACGGCTATATCGGCGGCAGGTATGTGACCACCGGCTACAACCACGCGAGTCGCTACATCGTGCACGTGGGTCAGCACGTCCGACAAGGCCAGGTCATCGGCTACGTCGGTACCACTGGATTCTCCACGGGCTGCCATCTCCATCTGATGGTCTGGATCAACGGTCGGCTCCGGAACCCGATGACGTGGTTCTGAGTTCACACTAGGACCATGGCGAAGGAAAAGGGCCGCCGGCTCATCGCACAGAACCGCAAGGCCCGGCACGATTACCACATCCACGACACCTATGAGGCCGGGATCGTCCTCAGCGGTACCGAGGTGAAGTCGCTGCGCGAGGGGCGCGCCAACCTCACCGACGCCTTCGCCACTATCGACGACGGGGAGGTCTGGCTGCGTGGGCGCACATCCCGGAGTACAGCCACGGAACCTGGACCAACCACGCCGCACGCCGTACCCGCAAGCTGTTGTTGACTCGACGTGAAATCTCCAAGATCGAGCGCGAGCTGGAGGACTCGGGCACCACATTGGTCCCGTTGTCGCTCTACTTCTCCAACGGGTACGCCAAGGTCGAGATCGCCCTTGCCACCGGCAAGCGGGAATACGACAAACGCGCACGCCATCGCCGCCCGCGAGTCGAAGCGAGAGGCCGAACGAGCCCTCGCTTCTCGCAATCGGAGACAATGAGCTAATGGTGCAATTCCGCGCGTCCGCCGGCGAGCGCGTCTGGCAGGTCGGCGGCCGGCTTCGCCTGGATCCTCGTTGCGTTCTTCTGATGATGCTGACGGCGCTGGCGTGGGCTGTGTTCGCCCCGACGCGGGCGTACGCGGCCGACGACCAGATCGATTCCTTCGTCATCAACTACGACATGCAGCCGAGCGGCGTGCTCAAGGTGAAGGAGACCATCACCTGGCGTTTCGGCAGCAACTCCGGCCGGCACGGTATCCAGCGCGACCTGGTCACCCGCGAGCCTGATCCGGACAGCGACCAGGATTTCGTCTACGGAATCAGCAACATTCAGCGTCACCAGTCCGGATCCCAACGTGGCAACCCAGTTCAGCTCCAAGACCACGGAGTCCCAGGGCGGTCGCGAGGCGGAGCTGAACGTGCGGATCGGCGACCCCGACCAGACCATCTCCACGCCGACCGCGACCTACGTCATCTCCTATGACGTCACCGGCGCGATGCGCTCCTTCAGCGGCTACGACGAGTTCTTCTGGGACGGACCCGGATTCGGCAACCCGCTGATCAAGGACGTGAAGATCACGACCAAGGTGCCTGGCGGCGCTCAGGACGCCACCTGCTTCGCGGGACCGCCACGAAGCACCACCGCCCTGCGAGACCAAGGACTTCACCAAGGGCGGCGAGGCCACCTTCGGCCAGACCGATGTCGCACCGTGGAGCAGGTGTCAGCGTCGGCGTCAAGATCACGCCCGGTCTGGTTGCCGACAACAAGCCGCACATGGAGCCAAACGGCTCAAAGCTCTCGCCGGCGGAGAGAGTGGGTGCGTTCGCGCTCGGCTGCGAGTCATCGCTGCTCATCGCCATCGGCTGCGCCGATCGTCGGCGTGCTGTGGTGGCGCAAGAACGGCCGCGACCAGCGCTACGCCGGCCTGCCGCCGGGCACTGTTCCGCTCGCCGGTCAGGAGAGCGCAGATCGTGCCCAACGACCCCGACATCCCGATCCCGGTGGCGTTCTCGCCGCCGAAGATCCCGGTCGCGGAGGCCGGCCTGCTGATCGACGGCCAGGTCGATGCCAGGGAGACCGCGGCCACCATCATCGACCTGGCGGTGCGAGGGCGCTCACGGTGCAGAGCTATCGACGAGGACGACTTCCAGGTCACCCTTGTCGATCCCGAACAAGGCGACGGCCCCGCACGAGATGGTGCTTCTGACCAGCCTGTTCGACGGCGAGCCGCCCGGGGCGGTGAGGGATCTTTCCGAGCCGGGGCAGCATGGTCAGCGCGCACGAGCGAGATGCGAGATTCCGTCCGCAACCAGGTCGCCTCTCGCGGCTGGTTCCGCAAGGTGCCGTCGGCTGCCGCGACGGGCAGCTTCGGCTTCGGCATCATCGCCATCGCAATCTTCGCGGCGTTCGCGGTCGGGTTCTGGCTGCTGTTGATCTTGATTCCGCTGCTGCCGATCGTCATCACCTTCGCCGTGATCCGTGCCAAGCTCGAAGCGAGGGCAGCGCACCGCCGAAGGCCGAGCGGTGTGCGACCAGGTCGAGGGCTTCAAGACCTATCTCGCCACCGCCGAGGCCGACCAGCTCAAGTTCGAGGAGGGCGAGGACATCTTCTCCGAAGTACCTGCCGTGGGCGATCATCTTCGAGCTGGCCGACCGGCTGGGCCAAGATCTGTGGCGACCTCGTGCGCGATGGGCCGGCTGCCGAACGCGACGCCGTACTGGTACATCGGCAACTATCAGATGGCTGCCTTCAACACCGCATTCTGACCAGCAGCCTCACCTCGGCGGCTATGCCGGTCGCCTCATCGTCGGGCGCCAGCGGCACCGGGTTCGGCGGCGGCAGCTCCTTCGGCGGAGGCGGCTTCTCCGGCGGCGGTGGCGGAGGAGGCGGCAGCAGCGGCAGCTGGTGACGAGGTGCAATGCACGCTCGACAGCTCATGGCCGTACTCGGGGTAGGCCCGGGGGACTGCCCGATGGTGCATGACCGACTGCGAAACGATGCTGGTCATCATGAACGCGATCTACGAGCACCCCAGCCTCAGCATGCATGTCACACCGGAACAGCGTGACCGCGCCGAATCATGGCTCAAGGACGCCTACGCCGACGGTCGGATCAGCGAGTCGGAGTTCGATCGGCGGATTGGGCAAGTCCTCACAGCAGTCACCCGCAAGAGAGCTGAACGAGGCCTTCTATGGTCTTGTCCAGGTGCCGACTTCGTCGAGGGCGCTCAGGTGTCCACCCCGCCTACAAGCCGTTGGTTCGGCCGGAAACGCGTCAGCAGGCCGGGCGCGGAGTGGCTGCCGTGGCGCACTTCTCGGTGTTCTTCCTTTGGCTCTTCGGCCCGGGCTTGGTCTACGCGCTGTCGACACGCCGGACACGTACGCCCGAAAGGAAGCGGCCAAGTCGTTCAATTTCCAGTTGATCTCGTCGATCGCGTTCGTGCTGGTGGCCATTCTGGGCGGCATTACCAACCTCGACATCTTTGGCTGGTTGCTGCCGTTCATGGGCCTCGGCTGGTTCATTCTCACCATCGTCGGTGGCGCCAAGGCACTGCAGGGCGATGACTGGAGGAACCCGGTCAAGAACGTGATCAAGCTTGAGGTGCTTTCCGAGAAGTGAGCGCGGAACACGGCGCCGGATCCCACGGGTCCGGCGCCGTTCGCGTCTCCGCGCGGGAATCAATTGAGCTGTCACCGCATTGCATGACCGATACAGTTGGTGGTTGAGACAACTCAATAGGGGGTGATTGGTTTCGACTTGGGTCGATAGTCCCAGGAGAAGCGGGCCGAGAATCCAAGGTCAACTCGTAAATGTCCCTTGGGAACCAATAAGTGCCAACGTTAAGCGCACTGACGTCGCTCTCGCTGCCTAAACAGTGATCGACGGGTCAGACCGGGCGAGCCTCCGTCCCGGACCCTGGCCTCGTCAAGGAGGCTTACCTGCTGAGCGTGGTCCCAGGACTTAGCAGGGAACATGAACTGAGACTGGGCTTGTCTGCGACGTGCTGGCGCGAGTGCAGGAGCCGAGAAAACGCCTAGCCAGCTGCGCCCGGAGAATGCCTGGTTCGTCGCTCGAGGACGCGGGTTCGATTCCCGCCACCTCCACTCATACATGAGTATGCTTTGAGGTATGAGCAATGAGCGGGTGACTGTGTCGCTCCCGGACAATGTGCGGCGGGCGGCCCAGCAGCATCGCTGAAGAACGCGGTACGTCGTTTTCCGGCGGTTGTGGCCGAGGCACTCATCGGCTGGATGCGCGGCCGCCTTGTCGATGCCTGGCTCGCCGAGCATCGCGCCACCCATGGCGAATTCGACGAGAATGAGCTGCGCGAGGCTGGCGGCCGAGGCCGGTGTGCCGTACGTCGGGCCCGGTCGCGTCGACGACTCGGCCGCGTGAACCTGGTACTCGATGCCGGCGCGCTGATCGGCATCGACCGCGACGACCGGCGAACAGCTGGGCCTCATCGAACTGGGCCGGCGGAGCGGGCGGCCCTGGTGACGACTGCACCGGTCGTCGCTCGGGCCTGGCGCGGCTGCTGCCACGGCAGGCGCGGCTCGCTCGTCTGTTGGCGATGATCGATGTGCGCAGTGCGCATCTCGCCAGAAGCCCGCGCAGCGGGCGAACTTCTTGCCGCCGCCGGCACCGCTGATGTCGTGGACGCGCTACTTGTGCTGCTGGCGGTGCCTGGCGATCAATTGCTGACCGGCGATCCCGACGATTTGACGGCCCTCGTCGGCGAGCGGGGCATCCCACGTAACCGTTGTCCGTATCTGATGAGTGCGTCGAGACTTACGCCGTGACCTACCTGCCACCACTGCGGCATCCGGTTCGGACCATCGGTCGGAGAAGGTTCGACTTCGATCATGAGGTCGTCGTGATGGGGATCGTGAATCGTACCCCCGATTCCTTCTTCGATCAGGGTCGTACGTATGTGCTGGATCACGCAGTCGAGGCGGCGGTCGCTGCCGCCGACGCCGGCGCGGGTTGGGTCGATATCGGCGGCGTGCCGTTCTCGCCGGAGACGCCGGAGGTTGGTTTGTCGGAGGAGCTCGACCGCGTGGTGCCCGTTGTCGAGCGGGTTGCCGCAGCCAGGGACATCGTCATCTCTGTCGACACATTCCGACCTGAGGTCGCTGCCCGCAGCATCGCGGGGGCGCCGCCGTAATCAACGACCCCACGGGTTTGCACGACCCCGAGCTGGCCGATGTGGCGGCGACCCAGGGTGCGACCCTGGTGATCACCCACAGCTTGGCACTGCCGCGGGAACACCACCAGTCGGCCGCAGTACGGCGACATCGCCGCCGAAGTCAAGGCTTTCCTCGCCGCACGTGTGCAGCTGGCTGTTGATCATGGGGTCCCGGAGGACCGGATCGTCATCGACCCGGGCCACGACCTCAACAAGAACACCCTCCACACTCTGGAATTGACGCGCCGCCTGAGTGAGATTGCCGATCTTGGTCTGCCGATGCTCGCGGCCGTGTCCAACAAGGACTTCGTCGGTGAGGCGACGGGCCTGCCGAGGCCCGATCGCATGCCCCCGTCCATCGCCGCTGCCACGATCTGTGTGCTCAGCGGTGCCAGGATCTTGCGGATGCACGACGTCGCCGCCGCCGTAGCGGCAGCTCGAATGATCGAAGCCGTGCTGGGATTCCGACAGCCTGCCTACCTGCCACCACAACATGACCTGAGAGGCGAGCCCGAAACCGTGTCGGCGGTGACAACTACTGTGTTCGCCATGGAGCCATGTGCCGCGGGAACGGGTGCTCTCGCTGGCCCCGGACCGTCTCTCGGTTGGGGCGGCGACTGCGCTCGCCAGAACGCGGACCTGGCTTGCCGTCGGTGCGGATTCCGCGGCTGTGTGGGGTCGTGTGCTGGCGAGGGTCAGCTATACCAGACGGTTGTCGATCTGACCTCACCTCCGGCGTACGCCTGCAGCTGCCCGAGTCCGGAAGGTCCCGTGCAAGCATGCGCTTGCCTTGCTCCTGCAGTGGAGTGACGGCTTAGTTCCGGCAGGCACACCACCGCCTTTCGCCGTGGCTTGGCTGGATGCACGTGCCTCAGAGAAGGTGCAACCGGAGTCGGCGGAGACCGGTCGTCGGCCCGGTGAGCTGGCCGATCCGGCGGCGGCCGCCAAGCGTGCGGCGGCTCGCGCCGAACGGGTGGCTAGAGGGCTCGATGAGTTGGACCAGTGGTTGTGCGATCAGATACGCGGCGGCATCGCAGGTCTGAACAAGGCCGGCTATGCCCACTTCGACACCGTGGCAGCACGCATGGTCGATGCGCAGGCCCCGGGACTCGCGGGCATGCTGCGGTCCATCCGGCCGAGTTCGCGAGTGCCGGATGGCCGAGCCGCGTCCTCGAGCAACTGGGCGCTCTACACCTGCTCATCCAAGCGCATCGACGGCTGGACGATCTCCTGGCGACCTGGCCGCCACGGTGCGTGCCCGCATTGGATATTCGGTGAGCAAGTTCGAGGTCCTGGCCACGCCGGGCCTAGTTGATCGCTGGTTCGCGATCGGCATGGTCGACACCATCGAATATCGGCTCGATACCCGGCGAGTCTGGCTTTATGGTGCGGCGTCGGGTCGCTGGGCGGTGATCATGAGCTTCGCGCCGCCGGGAGGCCCGCTCGACGACACAGTCATGGCCGGCCACCTGCTGCAGGCCCGATTGCACTTCTACCCGGGTTCAGGCCAATTTCGCGCACTCGTGGGTGACCAGACGAGCGCGACCGCTGTGCCCGACGATGCCGCCGGCCGAATCGTTCGCCGAGGTACGCGCGCGTTTCGGCCGGCTGGTTGCCGCCGATCCCTGGGCGGCCCGGATGCCCGCGGTAATCAAGGCGGTGCCCATACCCGCCCGCGGCCGGTGGCGCCTGCGGGCCGCTAGCGGGGAGTGCTGCGAGGTCATCGACCTTCCGGATGAGCCTTGGCCGATGCTGGCCCGGTCCTGCGGCGAGCCGATCGAGGTCTTCGGGGAGTGGAGTCCTCGCGGTTTCCGCCCACTCAGCCTCGTCGGTACCGACGCTTCCCAACCGTTCAGTAGCGCCGTCGTGGCGCAGGCGGCCTAAGAGATGTCGGTGTGGGAGGACGTCGTAGCGACGGGGCTTATCGGGACTGACCGGCGACCACCGCCCGATACGGTGCCTGCAAGCTGGGGCCTGGAGCCTGATGCAGCTCTTGATCCTGCGCACCACATGCTGACGCTCGCCGCCCGGCATCGTGCTGTTGCGCGAGCCGGAAATCTGCCGCCGTCCTGCTCGCCGGGTGCCGTCGCTCCGGCGAGCCGTACGCCGGTCGCGAGCCCTGCAGCGCACGAGATATTGGCCCGACTGCTGTCCCCACCGCAGGTAGATCTCCTCAATCTCTGGTTGCGGGCCGCCGCTGCGCATCGCGTCTGCGCAGCGTCCTCCTATTGGACTCCGCTGGCCATGGTGGCCGCTCGGACGAGCGAGCTTGACCGGTCGGTGCTGGCCGAAGCAATCGGCGACCGCGGCGTTTGGTTCATCGAGCAGAACCCGCAGTGGGCTCGGCTCGCCAAGGTCCTGCGCGCGCGAGACGAGGTTTCGCGCCAGCCGAAGCGGCTCCGACAGTGACGTGACCGAGAATGCCGTACGCGCGGATCCGGAGGCTGATCATGAGAGCTCCGACGCCTTGGTCGATCGAGCTCAGTCGAACAGTTCTCGAGATCGTCGGGAGCGGCCAGCTGCAGAACCACGGCGTCCGTTATGCCGCAGCAGTCGGAGCGCGCCTGCCGCTGGAGCATTACGAGCTGGTGCAATCGACTTCTGCCCAGATCGCAACAAGGGATGAGCCGCTGACTCCCGCGGGCCTGCGGTCTTTACGGGAGGCCCTTCTCGCCCTGGAGCGTACGGTCTGGCTCCGTCTGGAGATGCGCAGTGCGTTCACCGGTGAGCCGATCATGGTCGAACGACTGGAGATACCACCGTGGTGATGGCCAACGACCGCCAGCCACTTCGCCCGCACGCGGAGCACGCCTATCAGGCGGAACTGGCTGCGTTGCGGGCGGCAGATGACCGACCCCGGCCACCGCATTGGCAGCTGTCGCCATGGGCCGTGGTGACGTATCTGATGGGCGGCGTCCTGGGGATGGCACCGAGATCTCGCCGAAGTACGTTGGCTCCCGCCGGATGATCGAGGTAGCCGTGGCAACCCTGGCCACGGATCGCGCGCTGCTCCTCCTCGGTGTGCCGGGTACGGCAAAGTCCTGGGTGTCAGAGCACCTGGCCGCGGCGATCTCCAACGACTCGACCTTGATGGTGCAGGGCACGTCTGGGACGGCAGAGGAGGCCATCAGGTACGGCTGGAACTATGCTCGACTGCTCGCCGAGGGGCCGAGCGCGCAGGCTCTTGTTCCTTCGCCGGTGATGGTGGCGATGAATCGTGGCTCCATCGCTCGGATCGAAGAGCTGACCCGGATTCCGGCAGAGGTGCAGGACGCGCTGATCATGATCTTGTCGGAGAAGACCTTGCCGATCCCAGAGCTGGGCCAAGAAACCCAGGCCTCGCGTGGGTTCAACGTGATCGCAACGGCCAATGATCAGGGACAAGGGGATCAACGAGTTGTCGTCGGCGCTGCGTCGACGCTTCAACACAGTCGTCATGCCGCTGCCGAACAACGAGGACGACGAGGTGAGCATCGTCGCGACCCGGGTGGCGGACCTCTCATCCTCGCTCGAGCTGCCCGCGGTTCCCGCCGCGGTGGACGAGATCCGGCGAGTGGTGACGGTGTTTCGGGAACTGCGATCGGGCGTCACGGCAGACGGCCGCACCAAGCTCAAGTCGCCATCGGGTTCGCTCTCAACTGCCGAGGCGATCTCCGTGATCACCAGCGGCATAGCGTTGTCCGCGCACTTCGGCGACGGTCACCTTCGGGCGGCCGACGTTGCCGCTGGGATCGTGGGCGCTGTGGTCAAGGACCCAATTGCCGATCAGGTGGCCTGGAGCGAGTATCTCGAAGTTGTCGCCCGTGACCGGGAGGGCTGGTCGGAGTTCTACACGGCCTGCCGCGACGTCTCGTGACGGTGGAGGTATTCGGCATCCGTCATCACGGACCTGGTTCCGCCCGCTCACTGGTTGCCGCCCTCACCGCGTATCAGCCGGATGCTGTGCTTATCGAGGGTCCGGCCGACGCGGATCCGCTGCTGCGGTGGGTTCTGGCCGATGGCATGGCGCCGCCGCTCGCCCTGCTCGCTTATGCCCCGATCGTCCGCAAGCCGCCGCGTTCTGGCCGTACGCGGCCTTCTCACCCGAGTGGCAGGCCATGATCTATGCGTGTGCGGCGTGACATCGAGGTCGGTTTTTGCGATCTTCCCGCGGCCTCGATGCTGGCTCGCTGGTCACGCCGCGCGTCCCAAGATGATGATGTTGACGAGCCGGACGATGTGGCGAACGAGACGCCGTCGGCGCCCCACCCGAGCAGCATGATCCTTTGGCCATCCTGGCGGAGGCGGCCGGCTACGACGATCCGGAGCGTTGGTGGGACGACCTGGTGGAGTCCCGGCTGGATTCCTCATCGCCCTTCCCGATGATCACCGACGCGATGGCGGAGCTGCGGATGATCATGGCACCGGGAAGTCATGATCATCGGGAAGCCCGGCGTGAGGCGTACATGCGCCAGAAGATCCGAGAGGCCCTGAAGCGAGGTCGGGAACGCGTTGCCGTGGTGTGCGGTGCCTGGCACGCGCCCGTGCTGCGTTGGCCGCTGCCGCCGGCTGCGGCCGATGTGCGTACGCTCCGCGGCGCACCGCGACGCAAGATCACCGTGACCTGGGTGCCATGGACTCATCAGCGGCTCGCCTCAGCTACCGGCTACGGTGCGGGCGTCGCCTCGCCCGGTTGGTACCACCATCTCTGGGTCGCTCAAGATCAACCGATCGTGCGCTGGTTAGCCAAGGTTGCGCGGGCGCTGCGTACCCGTGACCTTCCGGTATCCAGTGCCCATGTCATCGAGGCGGTCCGGCTCGCGGAAACGCTAGCCAGCTTGCGTGGCCGGCCGCTGGCCGGTCTAGCTGAGGTGACCGAGGCGACCCGGGCGGTGCTGTGGTGACGGCGACGAGCTCTCCGTCCGCTACGTCACGGATCATCTCGTGGTGGGGCAGGCACTTGGCTCGGTCAACGACGGTGTGCCGACCGTCCCTTTGGAGGCGGATCTGACCCGGATCTGCCGCACGCTGCGGGTCAGGCGCGAGCCGCAGGTTCGGGTTCATGATCTTGATCTGCGCAGGCCGATCGATCAGGCCCGATCCCAGCTGTTTCATCGGCTGCGGCTGCTCGGGCTGCAGTGGATCACGCCGGCGGAGAGCGCGGTACAGAGTCAGGGCACGTTCCGGGAGACGTGGCAATCACAATGGGAGCCCGAGTATTCGGTGGCCATTGTCGAGGCATCGGTGTGGGGAACGACCGTCGAGGCGGCCGCCACCGCTCGCGTGCACCAGATCATCGAGGAAGGCTCCCTGGTCGAGCTGACTCAGGGCGTCGAGCGCTGCCTGCTCGCTGACCTGCCCGGGGCACTGGACGGCCTACTCGCCACGCTTGCCGACAAGGCCGCGCTGGACGCAGATGTGGTACATCTCATGGACGCGCTGCCGGCCCTGGCGCGAGCCCAGCGTTACGGCGATGTACGACAGACCGACACCACGGCGCTGCGCAAAGTCAGTGAGGTCTTGGTGGTCCGGATCTGCGCCGGCCTGAGACAAGCGGTCGCGACGCTGGAGCGCGGCGAACGCGGCAACCATGCGACGCCGGATCGATGAGGTCAATGCCGCCATCAGCCTGCTCGCCGAATCGGTAAAGGAACGCTGGCTGGACACTCTCGCCCCAATAATCGACCGAACAGATGTGCACGGCCTCCTGCTCGGCCGCATCGTGCGGCTGCTGCTCGATGCAAAGCGCCTCGACGATGCCCCTGTACGGCTGCAACGTGCCTTGTCAGCTGGAGTTTCAGCAGCTGACAAGGCTGCCTGGGTGGACGGCTTCTTTGCCGACGGCGCGCTGCTGCTGATACATGATGCGGAGTTGCGAGCCCTGCTCGACGAGTGGGTATGTCAGCTGGACGATGCCCAGTTCACCGACATGCTGCCGCTGCTGCGGCGTACGTTCGGCACGTTTGCTGCCGCCGAGCGGCAGGCGATCGCGGAACGGATCTCGGTTCGTGCGCAGAATCTCGATCGTCAGCGGCCCGAGGAGATCGACCTCGAGCTGGGCGCAGGTGCACTGGCTACCGTCGATCTGATTCTGGGTGGCCGCCATGGCTGAGCCTGCAGAGCGATCCTGAGCGCCAGGCCCGGCTGCGGCGCTGGCGGCTGTTGCTCGGAGAGGCGTCCGCCGATGAGCTGGATTCCTCCCTGAGTCGGGAAGAACAGAAGATGGATGCCGCGCTCGCTGCACTGTATGACGCCGACGATGAGGATGGCATCGGTTCCCGCCGATCGGGCGGGCTCGGTTCGTCCGCGCCGCGAGTCGCCCGTTGGCTCGGAGACATACGTACCTACTTTCCGACCAGCGTGGTGCAAGTCATGCAGCGAGATGCGATCGAGCGATTGCATCTCACCTCAATGCTGCTCGAGCCGGAGCTGCTGGATTCGATCCAGCCCGACGTTCACCTGGTGAGCTCTCTGGTGAGCCTGAGTCATGTGATGCCGGAGTCCACCAAACGGACGGCTCGGGTCGTGGTGGGTCAGGTCGTTGCCGAGATCGAGCGACGGATCGCCAATAAGACCCGGGCAGCCGTTACGGGCGCGGTCAGCCGTGCCAGCCGTACCCATCGCCCACGACCTCGAGACATCGACTGGAATTCCACCATTCGCCGCAATCTCGATCACTACCTTCCCGAGCAGCGCACGATCATCCCGGAGCGGCTCGTGGGTTACGGCCGGGGTGCGAACGCCGTCGTGAAGGAGGTAGTGGTCGCCATCGATCAGTCAGGATCGATGGCTGAGTCAGTCGTGTACGCCGCCGTCTTCGGAGCCACTCTCGCTGCTATTCGTTCGGTCAAGACCTCGGTCGTGGCCTTTGACACCGAGATCGCCGATCTCACCGACAAGCTCGCAGACCCGGTCGATGTGCTCTTCGGCTGCCAACTCGGCGGCGGCACCGACATCAATCGAGCGCTGGCCTACTGCCAGCAGCTGATCACTCGTCCGACCGAGTCGATATTGGTGCTGATCTCCGACCTCTACGAGGGCGGGATCGCGCAGGAGATGCTGCGCCGCGTCGCCGAGCTGCTGCGGGCTGGTGTCACGGTGGTCGTGCTGCTTGCCTTGGCCGATTCCGGCGCCCCGGCGTACGACCACGAGCATGCTGCGGCGCTGGCGGCGCTTGGCGTACCAGCTTTTGCCTGTACACCGGACCTCTTTCCCGACCTGCTGGCTGTTGCCGTCAGCAAAGGCGACATCGGCCAGTGGGCTGCGACCGCCGCCAGCGCGGCCGCTGCGCCTAGCCGAGCCGCCGAGGCGCGGTAGGCATAGTCGTCCGTGAGAGGATCGGCTCCGTGGCAGCCGTTCCCTCCGTCTCGTATTCGATCACCGTGCGGCTGGAGGTTCCGGCGGGAGGAACCTCGGTCAGCCAGTTGACGACCGCCGTCGAGCAGGCTGGCGGGGCAGTCACCGCTCTCGATGTGACCGCCTCGGGACATGAGCGATTGCGCATCGACGTGACATGCGCGGCGCGCGACACCGAGCATGCCGACCGGCTGGTCGAGGCGATGAGCAGCGTGCCGGGCGTCGTGATCGGCAAGGTCAGTGACCGCACCTTCTTGATGCATCTGGGCGGCAAGATCGCGATGATGAGCAAGCACCCCATCCGCAACCGTGATGATCTTTCGATGATCTACACCCCTGGTGTGGCGCGGGTGTCGTTGGCAATTGCCAAGAACAAGGAGGATGCCCGACGGCTGACCATCAAACGGAACAGCATCGCAGTCGTTACCGACGGATCCGCAGTGCTCGGCCTGGGCAATCTTGGCCCGGAGGCCGCACTGCCCGTCATGGAAGGAAAGGCGGCACTGTTCAAGCGCTTCGGCGACATCGATGCCTGGCCGTTGTGTCTGGATACCCAAGACGTGGACGAGATCGTCAAGGTGGTGCACGCGATCGCGCCCGGCTTCGCCGGGATCAATCTGGAGGATATTTCGGCACCCCGCTGTTTCGAGGTAGAGCGCCGGCTGCGTCAACTGCTGGATATTCCGGTCTTTCATGACGATCAGCACGGCACCGCGATCGTGGTACTCGCCGCGCTCTACAACGCGCTGCGGGTAGTGGACAAGCAGATCGCCGATGTACGGATAGTGATGTCAGGCGCGGGCGCGGCCGGGACTGCGGTGATCAAGCTGCTGCTTGCCGCTGGTGCGCGCAACGTCGTCGTGGCAGACATCGTCGGTGTAGTGCACCGTGGCCGGGACGATCTTGCTGGTGAGTTGGAATGGTTGGCCAACAACACCAACCACCTCGGGTTCACCGGTTCGCTCAGGGAGGCGGTGGTCGGCGCCGATGTATTCATCGGGGTCTCGGCGCCTGGAGTGCTCTCTGGCTCCGACGTTGCGGCGATGGCGGAACGATCGATTGTGTTCGCCCTGGCCAACCCCGATCCTGAGGTGGATCCGGCCGAGGCGTCACGACACGCGGCGGTCGTCGCCACTGGCAGATCGGATTTTCCAAATCAGATCAACAACGTGCTGGCGTTTCCTGGGGTCTTCCGAGGCCTGCTGGATGCCCACTGCGCCCATGTCAACACGGGTATGCTGCTGGCTGCTGCTCGGGCGCTCGCCGGTGTCGTTACCGACGACGAGCTCAACGCCGCCTACATCGTGCCGAGCGTCTTCCACGCCGATGTGCACCACGCGGTGGCAGCCGCAGTGCGCCGAGCAGCCGGGGGCCAACTGAATTACCGACTGACACCGAAGTTGCCTTTTAAGCACATGTCTTACCCAGCCTTGCCGCACGACTCGCAGGCTCCCTCGCTGCGTGGCTGGCACCTGGCCGCAGCGGGAGCGCTCATCGCGGTGGTGCTGCAGCTGTGGGGTCTCTACCGCGTCAGCGGCCCGCCACAGCCGCCGTGGTTTCCGTTCGCCGACAAACTCGAGCATGCCGTAGGATTCGCTCTTCCGGTGCTATTGATCTTGCTCGCCGTGGCGTTGCACCGCTCCCTCGGCTGGCAGTGGCCCAGTCCGCGGATGAGCGCGCTCGTGATCGCGGTCTTTGCCGCGCATGCCGTGGTGAGCGAGGTGGTTCAGCACCTGTGGTACCGCCACCGAACTGGCGATCCCCTCGATGTGGTAGCGGACTGGGCGGGCATCGCGGTCGGCGTGCTGCTGCTTCGGCTGATCTTCGTACGGCGGTCTCGCAATGCCGCGGGAAGCCTCGCGCCATCATGAGCGAGCCGACGATCGAGCCGACGATCAAGCGCGACCCGGTCGCCGGAGATCTACTCGTGGCGAGCATCATGCTCGCCGACGGCGTCTTCAACCAGACGGTGGTGCTGATCTTGGACGCTGACGAGGACGGGGCGCTCGGAGTGATCTTGAACGAGATCGCCCAGACACCGCTCGACGCGGTGCTTCCGGACTGGGTGAGTGCTGTCTCCGAGCCGCGGATGCTTTTTCACGGTGGGCCAGTATCACCCAACGGTGCCATCTGCCTGGCCAGCGTGGCCGCAGACGGCGAGGAGCCGCCAGGTTGGCGGCCGCTGTTCGACACGGTTGGGCTGCTACACCTGGACACCCCGATTGAGATCGTCTCTGGTGCCTACCGGGATCTGCGGATCTTCGCAGGCTATGCCGGGTGGGCCGCAGGCCAGCTACAAGAGGAGATCGCCGAAGGCGATGTGGCACCTGGCGCCGGCCGACTATAGCGACGTCTTCGGCGGTCAACCTCTCGAGCTGTGGCGTACGGTGCTACGCCGGCAGCGCGGCGAGATTGCGTTCTTTTCGACTTGGCTGGAGAATCCCGAGCTGAACTAAGGCGATTCCTAGTCCGCGACCAGCGGCGGCATAGTCAATGCTGTCAAGCTAGTTTTCAAGGTGCATAGGATTACGTCGCAGAGTCGTAAAGTCAGGGGTACCAGTGTCTGAAACAACCAAGAGTGCAGGGCCGCGCAGCCGGGTGCTGGTGGTTGACGACGACGCTGCGCTTGCCGAGATGCTCTCCATCGTGCTCCGCAATGAGGGGTTCGAGCCGATCTGGTGCGCACACGGAGACAAAGCGTTCTCGGCGTTCAAGGAAGCCAAGCCCGACCTGGTGCTGCTGGATTTGATGCTGCCAGGGCGCGACGGTGTGGACGTGTGCCGCGACATCCGCGCGGAGTCTGGGGTGCCAATCGTGATGCTTACGGCAAAGACCGACACGATCGACGTCGTCGAAGGGCTGGAGGCCGGTGCCGACGACTATGTCGCCAAGCCTTTCAAGGCCAAGGAACTCGTCGCCAGGATCAAGACCCGGCTGCGCCGCGTGCCAGCCTCCGACGAGGTCGATGTCGAGACTTTGCGCATCGGGGACCTTTCGATCAGCGTGGACGGGCATTCGGTCAAACGCGATGGGGTGCAGATCCAGCTCACGCCCTTGGAGTTCGATCTGTTGCTCGCCCTGGCCCGACGGCCATGGCAGGTCTTCAGTCGCGAAGTCTTGCTCGAGCAAGTGTGGGGCTACCGCCACGCGGCCGACACGCGACTGGTCAACGTACACGTCCAGCGGCTGCGTTCGAAGATCGAGAGGGACCCCGAGCATCCTGAGATCGTGGTGACCGTACGAGGAATCGGCTACAAAGCCGGCGAAACCGCCCAGGTCCGGTAGCCGCTTGCGCTGGTACGCGGTCCTCACGCAGATCTAGGCTTTCGGCATTCGGCACATGGTTTCGATTCCGAGGATCCTGAGATCGCATTGGTGGCGATTCCCCATCACCTGGTGGTGGCGATCGTTGCCGCTGCGAGTCGTGCTCACCGTGTTCCTCGCTTCGGTTCTGGTGTTGGTGTTGGGCGGTTTCCTACTCATGCAGCAGGCCACGATCGGGGTGATCGACGGTAAGAAGGAGACCGCCAAGAACGAAGCCCGCCAGGCCGTCAACACAGCGCAAGGACAGCTCAACGCCGCCGATCTCACCGGCGATGTCAACGTCGACAAGCTGCTGTTCGACCTCGCCACCGGTTACGCCGGTCGAGCCGGGCAGTACGAGGTGATCATCATTGCCCGCGGCCAGACCATCACCGCCGGCAATGCAGTGGTGATCAGCATTCCCGCCGCGCTGCGTAAGCGGGTCGAACTAAGCAACGACCTGCTGATGACCTCGACCCGGATCGACTATCGCGACGGTCGGCCTTCGGTGGCAGGACTTGTGGCCGGGGCAACTCTGACGCTGCCGGGCACCGGTCGCTATCAGATCTACCTGCTGTTCCCACTCACCCAGGAAGTCGCCACTCTTGGCGTTCTCCGCTACGCAGTGGTGACTACCGGTGCCATCTTGGTGATCTTGCTGACCTTCATCGCAGCGTTGGTGAGCCGTCAGGTCGTAACCCCGGTGCGTGCTGCCCGACGGGCAGCCGAAAGCCTTGCTTCGGGCAACCTGCGCGACCGGATGAAGGTGCGAGGACAAGATGATCTTGCCCGCCTGGCCACCTCGATGAACTACATGGCCTCCGAGCTGGAGAAACAGATCAACACTCTCGAGGAGTTGTCTGCGGTCCAGCAGCGATTCGTCTCCGATGTCTCCCACGAGCTGCGTACGCCTTTGACGACGGTCCGGATGGCATCGGAGGTGTTGTACGAGGCGCGTGATGAGTTCGATCCGGTCGCCGCACGCTCCGCGGAACTCTTGCAGAACGAGCTGGATCGCTTCGAGGCACTGCTCAGCGACCTGCTGGAGATCTCTCGCTTCGATGCCGGCGCGGCGCAGCTCAACGTCGAGGAGGTCGACCTGCGTGATCTGGTCCGGCGCGTGGTCGAAGCCAACCTGCGACTGGCCGAAACGAACAACACCGAGATCACCGTGCATGAAAGCGGTGAGGCCAAGGCCGAGGTCGATACGCGGCGCATCGAGCGGATACTGCGCAACCTCCTTGTCAACGCGATCGAGCACAGTGAGGGCCATCCCATCGACATCTTGATCGAAAGTGACGACGCCGCGGTGGCAATCGCAGTTCGCGATCATGGCGTCGGGTTCGAAGCCAGTCAGGCCAGGCAGGTCTTCCATCGCTTCTGGCGAGGGGATGCGGCGCGTGCGCGGACAGTCGGTGGCACCGGGCTCGGTCTTGCGATCGCTATGGAAGATGCGAACCTGCACGGCGGTTGGCTGACGGCGTGGGGCCGACCCGCGATGGGCGCCCAGTTCCGCCTCACGCTGCCGAAGAGGGTTGGAGCGATCCTGGAGACCTCACCACTGCCGTTGGTGCCACGCGACCTCGTGGGTCCCGGCGGGACCAGATTCGACGGGCTTGAGGCACCTGCGCCGCTCGCTCCGAGTTCGCCCTCGTCACCGCCACCAGCGATTCCCAGGCGCGCAGCCGCTGCCGAGACCAGCGTGAGCCCATCATGAGGCGGGCGAGGGGCCATCTCGCGGCGATCTTGATCCTTGTGGCGAGTCTGTTGGGCGCCGCGGGTTGCGTCAATGTTCCGACCTCAGGGCCTATCGAGAAGGTTGAGGGGCAGCAACAGGGCTGCCAGAACTGTGTGAACGTCGAGGTCGCGCCTCCCGCTCCGGGCGATGAGCCGAGGCAGATCGTGGAGGGCTACCTCCGCGCGACATCGAACTATCAGCCGAACTACTCAGTGGCCAGGCAGTTCTTGACCCGGATGGCCGCGGAGAAGTGGAGCCCCGAGGGTGGCGTCTCGATCTATCGGGGCTCGCCGAAAGCGGTAGGCCCAAGCCACAGTTCTGCCTTGACGGATGGCTCGTCGGTTCGCTCGGTACTGACCGCACGTACAAGGCGGAGGACCGAGAGCTGACGATCAACTTCGTGCTTGCCAAGGAAAACGGCGAGTGGCGGATCAACACTCTGCCGGCCGGACTGCTGGTTGCCGAGTATTCCTTTACCTCTCTTTACCAGCCCTACGATCTCTACTTTGTGGGGAATGGAACCTCGCTGGTTCCTGACCCGATCTACCTTCCTGCGCTGAACAACCCTGCGAACGTCGCATCTGCCTTGATGAAGGCCCTGCTCAACGGACCTTCGAAGTGGCTGAAGCCCGCCGTCTCCACGGCCATCCCGCCCAACACAACGCTGAGCGTCGACTCGGTGACGATCACCGATGGCATAGCCGATGTGCAGCTCAGTGATTCGGTGCTGGCCCTGCCAGATCCGCAACGCAGCCTCCTGGCGGCCCAGATCGCTTACACGCTTAAGCAGGCTGGCGGGGTGAAGGGCGTGGCGATCAAGGTGAACCAACAGCCCTTCCGGGTGCCGGGAGTGATCCGAACAATCCGGTGGTCTCGGTCGAGTCCATTCCGCGTGACATCGACCCGATCCCGTTTGTGGCCGGCGAACAGCTATACGCGGTCGACAGCGGTGTGGTCAAGCAGGTGAGCACGACGAACGATTCGCGGACGGTGAATCCGTTGGCCGGACCGATAGGTCACGGCAAGTACCCTGTCAACGCGCTGGCGGTATCGGTGACGAATACCGATCTTGCTGCCACCACCAACGACCGTACGACGCTGATCCGCGCACCAATTGCGACGGGCAAGGCCAGCGCGTTGCTCAGCGGCAAAACTGAACTGCTCAGACCCCAGTTCACCAGGTATGGCGAGATCTGGGACATCGGTCGCGAGGGTGGCAGGCAACGAATGTGGATGTTCACCGCCGACAACAAGCGGGTCGACATCGACTCACCGATGTTCAAGAACGTGACGGCGTTCAAGATCTCTCCCGATGGCACCCGGATGGCCCTGGTTCGTACTTACTAAGGCCGGGTCGGATCCGAGCTCGGCCTGGCCAGAATCATCCGGTCGGACAAGATCATCGGTTGACGGCTGGCGATCCGTGGACACCACCCAAACCAGTGCTCCGCCAATCCGCAGGATCGCCGACGTGGCGTGGCTCGATGCGACCGAGCTGCTGGTGCTCGGCTCAGCGGACGCCACAACCGCGTACGCGCCGTTCCGGGTGGTAGAGGATGCCTCACAGATCACGCCGAAAGGCGAGTCTGAGAACTGGAACGCTGTCGAGCTTGCGGTGCTCCCCGGACGCAGGCCGCGATCGTTGTCGGCCACGACGGCCGAACGTGGAAGGACGACGGCAACCAGTGGCAGCCCTTCATCGACAAGATCAGCACCGTCGCGTATCCCGGCTGAGTAACCGATGATTGTCCACAGATTGGCGAGCGCTAGCCGATTCTGAGGTCGCAACGCGGCACACTCGGCCGGTGGGCGTCGAGGATTGGTTGGCGGCAGGAGGTGACCTTCTGCTTGGCGCCCGCTGCCACGGCTGCGGGCAGCCGTGGTGGGGGATTTGCCGGCGCTGCCGTCAGGAGCTGGCGCACCGCCGGCCGTTCCTCACCGCTCCGATTCCGCGGCCCGATGGATTCCCGATGACTGTCACGTCGTCCGCCTATGACCACATCTTGCGGAGCGTGATCAATGCCCACAAGGAGCGGCAGGCGCTGACGTTGACTCGCGTTCTTTCCGAACGGCTGGCAATGAGCGTGTCGGCGTTGCTAGCCCACCAGGCGTACGCCGTCGGCACTCGCGAGATCGTGTTGGTGCCGATACCCTCAGCAGCCGCAACCGTTCGTCAGCGAGGATTCGACGCGACCGCCTCGATGGCCCGCCTCGCCGTACGCCGCCTCCGTCTGCGATACCCGATGACGGCTCAATCGGTGCTGGTTCAGGCCCGGCCGGTCGCCGATCAGGCTGGTCTGGGGGCACGGGCCCGGCAGGCGAATCTGGCCGGCGCTTTCCGGCTGCGGCGGCCGCTCAGCGCAGCCGCAGTCGTGCTCGTGGACGACCTGGTGACAACCGGCAGCAGCCTGGCCGAGGCCGCGCGGGTGTTGAGAGAGGCCAAGATTCCGGTGCTGGGCGCTGCCACAGTGGCCGCGACCGTACGCCTGCGGACCCGCATGTTCACGGACTGAGAACTCAGTGAGGATCCCGAGTAACCGGTGGAAATACCCGATGGCAAGCATTAGCGTCTGTGTATGGCGCTTGCGCACCACGGGGATTTCAGGCTGGGTATTTTCAAGCTGAGCCGAAATCAGGGTGCGACGAGTGCCTTCTTTACTTCTGGACCGATTCCGCAGGGCAGCCCGCGGTCGGTACCGAACGCCAGGCACATTCTTGCCTGATCATGTCGTTCGAATTTGCACACTCCTCGATGGAGGTAGACATGGATGTTGTCGTCAAGTCCCGACATTGCAATACGTCGGATGAGTTCCGCGCCTACGTAGACGAGAAGATCAGCCGACTCGAGAAGCTCGACGACCGGGTCATCCGGGTCGAGGTTGAGGTGTCGGCAGAGCGGAACAAACGACAACATGACCAAGCGAGCCGCGTCGAGATCACGCTTCGCACCAAGGGCCCGGTGGTACGGGCTGAGGCTGCGGCCGAAGACAAACTGGCGGCGTTCGATCTAGCGCTGGACAAGCTGATGGCGCAGCTGCGTAAAGCGGCCGACCGCAAACGTGTGCACCGCGGCCTGCATTCACCTCGCTCGCTGCACGATGCTGCCGCCGAACTGCCGCTCATAGAGAGCGGTGCGCCGGATACAAATGGCTCATCGGTGCGCACCATTGCCGGGATGGAGGTCCATGGCGACGGTCCCATGGTCGTACGTGAGAAGGTGCATCCTGCTGTGCCGATGAGCTTGGACCAGGCGCTGCTGGAGATGGAGCTGGTCGGTCACGACTTCTATCTCTACATTGACTCCGAACACATGGTGCCGAGCGTCGTCTACCGTCGTCGGGCCTACGACTACGGCGTGATTCGCCTCGACATGGCCTACGCTCTGGTTTCCTGATCGCACGCAGATCCGCCGCTTCACCTCTGCCCCACTGACACTGGAGAGGCGTCCGGCCCGCCTAAGCAAACGTGTTCCTTGGCTTTGTTTGTAGGCGTGAGTCTTTGCTCGGCTGGGTTTCAAGCATCTTAGGTTTGCTACGGCGGGCCGGACGCCTCTCCGGTGTCAGTGGGTGGCGCTAGCGTCATATGCGTGCGACGGGAGACGCTCCGCAAGGCTGAGGCGAGGCGGATCGCGCTCGCTGCGCAGGGCTTTGGCGTGCCGAGGCCAGGTCGACCGCTCACCATGCGCGACGTCCAGGCGGTGACGAACCGGCTGGCGCAGTTTCAGATCGACTCGATCAATGTTGTGACGCGTGCGCACTTCATGCCGCTGTTCTCCAGGCTTGGACCCTACGATCCGACGCTCATCGAGCGCGCCGCCTATCAGGCTCCCCGTCGCCTTTTCGAGTACTGGGGCCACGCCGCCAGCCTGATCGACGTCTCCTCCAGCCCCTGCTCCGGTTCCGCATGCAGCCGGGCTTTCGCGATGTCTGGGCAGGAGTGGAACGGGTCGCGCGGGAGAACGCCGACCTCATCCCGTTCGTGCGGGACGAGGTGGCCGCGCGCGGCCCGATCAGCGCCAGAGATCTGGAGATTGCTGAGGAGCGCGATCGCAGCAACTGGGGTTGGAACTGGTCCCGCGTCAAGACTGTGCTGGAGTGGCTGTTCTATGTCGGCGAGGTGACGTCGGCGTACCGCAATTCCCAGTTCGAAAGGGTTTACGACCTGCCCGAAAGGGTCATTCCCAGCGCGGTTCTCGCGATGCCGACTCCGACGCCACAGGATTCGGTGACTGGTCTGATCCGACGTGCTGCGCGAGGCCTCGGGATAGCAAGCGAGTCCGGTCTACGCGACTACTTCCGCACCCGTGTGGACATGACGCGCGTGGCGATCGCAACGCTGGTCGAGAATGGTGAGCTGATCCCGGTCGTGGTTGCTGAATCTGGAAACCGCCCCTGGTACGTGTGGCATCAGGCGCGGATGCCGCGTCGCATCGGCGCCCGGGCGCTGTTGAGCCCCTTCGATTCGATGATCTTCGAACGAGCGCGGCTCGAGCACCTGTTCGACTTTGTCTACCGCATCGAGATCTACGTGCCGGAGCCGAAACGCGTCCACGGCTACTACGTCTATCCCTTCCTCCTGGATGAGCAGTTCGTGGCCCGCGTCGATCTCAAGGCGGACCGCACGCGAGGTGTACTGCGGGTGAATGCCGCCTGGATCGAGCCCGGCCATGACGAGTTTGACGTGGCAACCGAGCTCGGCATCTGAGCTCAAAATCATGGCCGAATGGCTCGGCTTGGGAACCGTCGAGATCTTGCCGCGCGGGGATCTCGCATCAGCGCTCGCCGCGCTGTAAATCGAAGGTCAGCTCCCGGTTGTGAGCGTCGGATTCCTGGTGCGGCCGACTCCGCGAGCGGCAGCGGGCCATGCAACACTGCGCGAGCAGCCAAGCTCAGAAGGGGTTGCCTTACGATGGAGGGCGCGCTTCGGCACTTCTACGATGGATGAAGTCTGGCGCTAGGCCGAGCAGGCATGAGGGGAACATCTCAGCGCCGCAGACCGTGCAGGTAAGAAATGACAACGTAAGGGAGCCAGTTCCCGTGGCTTTGATGGATAGGTTGCTGCGCTTAGGCGAGGGCAAACTTCTCAAGCAGCTCAGCAACGTCGCCAAACAGGTGAACGCGATCGAGGAGGACTTCGTCGCGATGAGCGACGAAGAGTTGCGCGGCCAGACCGACGATTTTCGGGCGCGATATGAAAAGGGAGAAACGCTCGAATCGCTGCTGCCCGAGGCGTTCGCGCACCGTACGCGAGGCCAGCCGCCGGGTCCTGGACAAGCGGCATTTCGACGTCAGGTGATGGGCGGCGCCGCACTCACATGGGCAACATCGCCGAGATGAAGACCGGCGAGGGCAAGACCCTGGTTGCAACGATGCCGTCCTACCTCAATGCGCTGACTGGGCGCGGCGTACACATCGTCACAGTCAACGACTATCTGGCCAAACGCGACTCAGAGTGGATGGGACGTATCCACCATTTCCTAGGCCTCGATGTCGGCGCCATCCTCTCGCAGATGGATCCTGCCGAACGCCGCAAGGCGTACCAGGCCGATATCACTTACGGCACCAACAACGAGTTCGGCTTCGACTACCTGCGCGACAACATGGCGCTCAGCCTCGAGGACTGCGTGCAGCGCGGGCACAACTACGCGATCGTGGACGAGGTCGACTCGATCTTGATCGACGAAGCGCGTACCCCCTTGATCATCTCCGGACCGGCGGAGGACACGGTCAAGTGGTATCCGGAGTTCGCCAAGCTCGTGAACCGGCTACGTCGCGACGATCACTACGAGGTCGACGAGAAGAAACGCACCGTGGCGATCAACGAGACCGGCATCGACGCGGTCGAGGATTGGCTGGGCATCCACAACCTGTACGAGTCTGCGAACACGCCGCTGATCTCGTACCTGAACAACGCCATCAAGGCCAAAGAGCTGTTCAAGCTCGACCGCGACTACGTGGTGATCGACGGCGAGGTGCTCATCGTCGACGAGCACACCGGGCGCACCTTGATCGGACGCCGCTACAACGAGGGCACTGCACCAAGCCATCGAGGCCAAAGAGGCGTTCAGATCCGCGAGGAGTACCAGACACTCGCCACGATCAGCCTGCAGAACTACTTCCGGATGTACGACAAGCTCGCCGGGATGACGGGCACAGCGCTGACCGAGGCCAGCGAGTTTCAGAAGATCTACGGCCTCGGTGTGGTGCCGATTCCCACGAACATGCCGATGATCCGTGGGGACCAGCGGGATCTTGATCTACCGCACAGAAGAGGCCAAGTTCGAAGCCATTGTCAAGGATGTGGCGGAGCGGTACGAGAATGGCCAGCCGGTGCTCATCGGCACCGCCTCAGTCGCCAAGTCCGAAATCTTGTCCAGGCTGCTGAAGCACGTCGGGGTCAAGCACGAGGTGCTCAACGCCAAGCAGCACGAGCGTGAGGCCGCGATCATCGCCATGGCGGGCGCCAAGGACTGCGGTCACTGTGGCCACTAACATGGCCGGCCGCGGAACCGACATCATCCTGGGCGGAAACGCTGAGTTCCTCGCCGACAAGAAGCTGCATGACTCAGGCATCGACGCGCTCGAGAACTCAGAGGAGTACGAGCAGCTCTATCCGGCAGCTCCTGAAAGAGCTCGAGAAGGAGACCGAGGCTGAACACGATGAGGTAGTCGAGCTTGGCGGCCTCTACGTCGTCGGATCAGAAAGGCACGAGTCTCGTCGCATCGACAATCAGCTGCGCGGCCGTTCCGGCCGGCAAGGCGATCCAGGTGAGAGCCGGTTCTACTTGTCACTCGGCGACGATCTGATGCGGCTGTTCAAGTCCGACATCGTCGACTGGGTGCTGCAGGCTCTGAAGATGCCGGACGACGTGCCCATCGAGAACAAGCGCGTGACATCCTCGATCGCCAGTGCACAGAGCCAGGTTGAGGCGCAAAACTTCGAAATCCGCAAGAATCTACTCAAGTACGACGACGTAATGAACCGTCAGCGGCATGCGGTCTACAACGACCGTCGCAAGGTGCTGGAGGGCGCCGATGTCGAGCCGCGACTCCAGGGCCACCGTTGACACCGTGGTCGAGCAGTACGTTGTTGGCGCCACGGAGGGATTTGCCGAGGATTGGGACCTGGAACAGCTGTGGAGCAACATAAACACGCTGTATCCGGTGTCCTTGGTACGCGCCGAGTACGAGGAACGCGACGATCTTGACCGGCAGACGCTGATCGGTGACTTCAAGGCCGACGCCCAGGCGGCGTACGACACGCGCGAGGAGAGCCTCACGCCTGAGGTGATGCGAGAGCTCGAGCGCCGCGTGCTGCTGACCATCCTTGACCGCAAGTGGCGCGAGCATCTGTACGAGATGGACTACCTCCGCGAAGGCATCGGCCTGCGGGCCATGGCGCAGCGCGATCCGTTGGTGGAATACCAGCGCGAGGGCGGCGAGATGTTCAACGCCATGATGGAAGCCTTCATGGAGGAGGTCGTCGGCTACGTCTTCCACCTCGATGTCGAAGTTCAGGAAACCCCGATGGTTGGGGTCGTCACCGACTCCGACGGCCAGGCCGTTCAAATCGGAGCCGATCGGTCCGAGGTCGCCAGTCGGAATGGTCATGATCGCCAGCACCTCATCGAATCCGGCCCGGACCCCGACGGGCCAGGTGTGGCCGTGCACCCAGTCGAGGACGAGAAGCTCCCGGCTGCTGCGATAGTCGAGGAGCCTCCGGCAATTCGCCCAGAGATCAAAGCAAAGGGCCTGGCCGGTCAGACTGGTTCCCGCAGGCCGCTCAGCTACTCGGCGCCAGCCGAGGACGGCTCGGTTACGACAGCCAGTAAGACGGCGAGCAAAGCCGACGACCCGTATGCCAACGTCGGCCGCAATGCGCCGTGCCCATGTGGTTCGGGCAAGAAGTTCAAGATGTGTCACGGACGGCCCGGCGCCGCCTAGTCGTCGCACCAGCGGCCGCCCTCATCACACTGCCCGATCGTTGAGGTTCTTTCTCATGCCCACAAGCTCATGAATCGAGCGCGCATTATTGCTGCCGCGTCGGCCGCAGTCGTCGTGACTGGTGGCATTGGCGTGGCGGCGGCACTCAGCCGCCCGGCCACACAGCCGTTCACCTCCAGCTCGATCTCCTCGAGTGCTACCGCGCCGACACCGACGCCCTCTTCGGCCAATACGCCAACCGCGTCTCCCAAGGCGACTGACCCGCTGACCGGCGGCAAGCGTCAGCAATCACGAGGTGATCGCGGTCGAAGGTCGAAAACATCGCGGCGGCCAGGCCGCAGGTCGGCCTGAGCCGAGCCGACATCACCTTTGTCGAAGAGGTCGAAGGTGCCCAGACTCGCCTCATCGCGATATACCACTCACGTTTCCCGAAGCGTCTCGGTCCTGTCCGGAGTGCGCGCAGCACGGACGTACAGCTCCTTCCACTGTTCGGCAAACCGGGTCTGGTCTATTCGGGCGCCAACTCGGCAGTGCAGCGCAAGATCGACAACGCCTCGATCGTGCCGATCCCACGATCGACTCGTGATCATCGGCGGGTGGCGCCGCACAACGTCTTCGTGGATCTGGCCGCTATCGCACAATCAACGAAGCTCGCCACAGCCACTCCGATCGGCTGGACCTTCAGCGAGAGTGCGCCGCGTGGTGCCGCGACAAACGCGACAAAATCGGCCAAGGTGCGCGTCGGACATGACGTGTTCAACTTCACATATTCCTCGGGTCGATACACCGTCCGCTGGAATGGGTTGAAGTACGCCGACGGAGACAACGGTGCGATCACCAAGACCGACAATGTCGTGATCATGAAGGTGCACAACCATCCCGACGGCAATCGCGATGTGCTCGGTGCGCCGTCGGTCCAATCTGACACCGTCGGCAAAGGCACCGTGATCATCTACCGCGACGGAAAGAAAATCGTTGGTCAGTGGAAGCGAACGAAAGCATCTGCTCCGCTCCGCTTCACCGACAAGTCGGGAGAGCCGATCGAACTCAAGCCGGGGCAGACCTGGGTGGCGCTTGCCGGCTAGCGCTGGATGATCTACGGCGGCGGCAGAGTGACCCCGAACCCGGTCATCGCCAGCCGCAGCAGTACCTGCCCTGGCCGGAGCAGGTCAGCAATCTTGGCGGCCGACAGCACCTCAAGTTCTTCCAGTCGGGCGTAGTAGACGTCGGCCCCGTCGAGTCGCGCCTGCTGCAGTTCAGCGACATTCAGCCAGACCTTCTGGCGAGCCTCACGTAGGAAGCGCCGCGAGCTCAGCCGGTTGGCCGGTGTCAGCAGCCGGTCCAGCACACTACGCCGCCCGCCGATCGCCTGATCTTCCGCGGTCACTCGACTGGCCAAGATCGTGTCGATGCGTTCATGATCACGACGGCGCTTCTCGATCAGCACGGCATCCTGGAAATCTTGATCGGTGATCACCGACAGGGTCGCCTGCGGCAGGTCATAGTTGATGTGGGCATTCATGCCCAGGAGCAAGTGGACGATGGTCGGTAGGTTCGGATCCGCCTGGAAAGCGAGCCGCCATGGCCGCGGCACCGGGCCGTGTGCCTGATCAGCGTCGTGGGCCACGATGAACAGACCGGCGAACGCGATATCCCAGCGCACCACCCACTCGGGATCCTCGAAGAATGCCGCATCAACAGCTTCGCCCACGGCCTGCGTCGTCCGCTGATAGGTCTTGATAAAGGTGCGGCGATGCACCTGATCATGGGGCAGCGCGTCGATCCGCTGCTGCAGCTCGTCGACGACCTCGCCGATTGTCGATGCTTGTTCGCTGCCCGGCCATCGTGCATGGTGCCAGTCTTCCTTGACACCCTTCCGATGCGAAAAAATCGCCCCATGCCAGGCAAAGGGCGGCGATTTGCCTTCGATCCGGTCGCAGTGGGACGGAGTGAGTGTGACGCGTGGGTTGCCTACTATCGCCGCGACTGGCTGCGAATGCTGGCCGGGGCGCTCGGCATGGTGCGGCACGGCTTTGCGCTCGGACCATTCGGGAATCTCAAGGCGGCATGGCACGTCATGCGCGCGAACCAGGCGTGGGCGCCGTATCCGGACAACGATCCGGAAGCTGCTCGGCGGCACATGGCGCGGTTCTATCGAATGGCCAGTAAGGCAGGCCGGCTCTCCGTCGATCCGAAGATGGCGGCCGAGCTGGAGGTGGCGTGGTGGCGTGCCCATCGAGAGCGTCAGCATGATCCGAATGTGGACGAAGCGGCCCTGGTGGCAAGCCTGGTTCGCCTCTACTGCTACGTCTATCAAGCCACATCGGGACGATGTCCGGCGATGCCGCCGAGCTGCGAGTACGAGGCGATGGCACTCTCGGACGCCTGGGTCGCAGCTGGATGCCAGCTCGACGATCCGACCTCTTGCTCGTGAGCGGCTGGCGCTGGTCGCCTCTTTTCGGCATTGCGGGAAGCCAGCGATCGCAGTGCTCTGCGTGAAGTGTCGTCAGGTCACGGGTCGTCTCACACTGCTGAGACGACCGTCTCAGAGGCGAGATCTAATCGCAGATGCGTTCGATCGTCAAAACAGGTTCGAACGATCTTGTTACTTCACGCAAATCGAACGACGACGAGTGATCTTGAGAGACAACGACTTTGTGCAGTGATCGTCAGCCCCGGACATCTGTCGACAAGTCACCTAGAAAGGTGATCAAAGCAAGATCATGCAAAGAGAATTCTGGGCGCCGGTGCGTCACTTAAATCGCGGCCGAGTGGCTCCGCGAGCTGGCTCCGCGAGCACCTGACTCAGCTCGCGCCCCTCACCGCCGTGGAAAGCCACCACCGGTCTTGAGGCGACCTAGCACCTGGGCGAGGGAACGGGGCCTATCTCCGTGAGGTCTAGGCCGCCAACCTCACCCGGCGAGGCTGCAACGGATCGGCTTCGCGCGGACTGCGGAACCCGGCACAGCAACTAGATACTGGTGGCCGTCGGCCCCGGTGACAACGATGTAACCCTCACCCATCAGCACACGATCGGTATAGATATCGGCAAAGAAGATCAGCCCGGTATTGCAGGTCACAAGCTTTGGCTCCTGGCCCTGTGCCGATGTTGCCAAACCGGCAGCCAAGACTAGACCGGCGAAGCCGATCAAGATCTTTCTCATGGAGGTCGACCGTTCAACGTGGTCACTGCTCCGTTCAGTGGTGCCCCAGCACCCAGGAGGGTTAACCCGCCATTCCGGAGTGCTTCTGCCGCGATTGTCACCCCAAATTGATCAAAAAGCTAGGGGTGCAGTGAATCCGTTCGTTCACGCTGTCAGGACACCGGGTGCGCATCAAGCAAACCGTGAAGACGCGGTCAGTAGCTCGTTCTTCAGTCGGCCAGTCGCTGGCCCGGTGGGATTGCTCCCAGCTCAGAGGATCTGGGAAGTAGTCACCGGGTCTCTTGAGTTCTCTGTAGCTACCGAGCTCGGCGAGGTGGCATTCTGTCGGTTGGTAATTGCCTGGCTACAGGAGGATCTCTTCCCGATCTTCAGGGTTGTACTGAGAGGACGGGGGCAGGGATGGATACCGACCAGACGGGCGAGCCGGCGGCAGTCGGGATGGCGCTTCAGGACGCCTCCGGGCTGGCCGGAGCCACCCGCGGGATGGCGACCCGCGCCGGGGTGGGCGCCCGATCCACAGTGGCCTCCGGCGCCACCGGGTTGGCAGTTCTGGGAGCCCGACACTGAGCATCCCGGCTCGTATGGGGCCACGCCCCAGGCTCAGCCTCCCGGTGCTGACCCGTCTGCCGCGTATGACGCAGCGCAGGCTCAGCCGATCGCGAACTGGGCGGCACGCCCGCGACCGAACCAGGGGCTCGGGACAGCGCTGCTGGTGCTCGGAGCGTTGGTGCTGCTGGGTGACATCCTCAGCGCCGTAACGGCGCCTGCGGCCGTCCACGCGTATGAGGCCGCGGCGGCCGAAGGGCGGGATCCGGCTCAGGTCCTCACGGCCTACGACGCGGTCGGCTTGCTCCTACGTCCTGGTGCTCCTGCCGACGTGGATTGTCGGCTCGCTCTGGCTCTCCCGCGCCCGGAGAACGCCGTGCTGATCGCTCCGGATCAGATTCGCCGGTCGGCCGTCTGGGCTTGGCTGGGATGGTGGGTACCGGTCGTCTGCTTCTGGTTCCCGAAGCAGATCGTCGACGACAGCTGGCGGATCACCTCGAGTGTCTGCCGCAGTCGGCCAGCGCGGCCGCTACCGAGACACCAGCCCTGTGGTGGGTGCTCTGGATTGCGTACAGCGTGGTCGGGCAACGCGTGCCGAGAACTCGTGTGATCATGAACGGAATCATGGGACATGAGCGATCCGTCCACCAGGGCGTGGTCCCCGCCCTCGAGATCGCCGTGGCGATACTTGGCATCCTGGCCTTCGCCGCCTGGGTGCCCGTGGTCCGAGGTCTGTCCCAGGCCCAAACCAGGCACTGGCCCGGCCGTACAGGTCTGTCGGCCTGGATTGAGGGTTGAGAGGGAATGCGCGCTGCTCGACGCCATGGAAGTGAGTTGGCTCTGTCCCGACATGGCGGAACGATTTGGATCCGACGCCGCTGCATGGCCGACCAGGGTTGCGGCAAAGCAGGGAATTAGCACAACAACCGTGGTGGAGCGCTGGGCTGCCGGCTTCAACTATGTACTTGATCTTGCGAACGAGGCTCGCCAGCTACTGCCGCACCTTCAGTCGTTGAGTTTTGCGCTGCAGCAGTGCCACGGCAGCTCCGGTGTCGAGTGATCAGCCCATTGACCTATTCTCACGTGACTGCGGCATGAATGGCGGCGTGCTTGCTCTCGCCGCCGGCAATCCGATGCGGCCGACTTGTCCGATAAGGTCATGCGCATGTTTGCGATACGTCGCTTCGACCTCAAGGATGAAGCTGCGGCGCGCGGATTTGACGCTTTGGCGGAGGAGACCGATTGCCGCAGTTCAGGCATTGGAACCCGAGACGCTGATCTACGTGGTGCACAGGGTTGAGGATGCGCCGCTGTCGCGCATCGTTCCACGGGTGTACGCGAGCCGGGACGCGCACGCCCGCGCAGTCGGCCGAGCACATGAAGCATGCTTTCGCCGTACTCCGGGTCAGTACGTGGAGAGCGTTCGAATGGAGTTCCTGATGCGCCAAGCGGCAAGTCATTTCAGGCCGTTGAGGCTTCGGCGAACCTGAGGACTTAATCACCACGCCCATGGCTGGTGCTCCGTGAGCTGCCGCTTTTGCGACTCCACAGGTAAGGAGTATCGCGCCAGAGCCCCGAGACACAAGAGCACTACCAAGTCTGCGTGCGGCGGTGTCGGAGCTGCCGCTGTGATCATCAGCGACGGGACCCCGGAGGCGCTCGGACACTGAGGCTAGCCGAGCAGGATGGGCGACTGGCGGTGTTCGCGGCGCTGAGGGCGGCGGATTGCTGATCACGATGATGGGCGCCCAGTACGGCAGCAGCGGCGTTGATCGCCAGCCGCTCCTGTTGCTGGAGCTCGTGCTGGATGTCGAACAGCGGACGCGTCATGGCCTTCACCGTGGAGACTTCCGGAGGCGCAGCGACTGAAATGCCCAACTATCTCCTGCAGGCGCAGCCGAATATCGATCATGAACGACAACGCCAATTGGGCGGAGAAGCGGGGCGAGCTGCCTGCTGGCACTGTGCCAGAACTGGCGTGTCGCGTCAATCAAAGGTGCTTGAGATTGAGGACCATTGGCGGGACGTCGACGCTGTTGATTTTGATCGTCGAAGCCCACCCTCCAGCGGCTGGAGACTCTGGCGGCGGGTGGCGTATACCTGCGGCTTCGATGAAGGCGTACAAGTCGCGCGCTAGGACGGGCATTGAGGCGTACCGCGCTTGGGAATCCGGCTCGGTCAGGTTGGAGCCGAAATCCGCCGGCGCGCCAGGAGGGTCAAGGGTAAGTCCAAGCTCCTGGACTGGCCTCCGTTTCAATTTCGGGGAGCTGAATCGAGCTCCGGGCAACAGGAGTGGACCATCCGGGCTACGTCCCGCCGCGTACGCCGCTGAATCAGCATCAACTTCCGTTGCGGCCTGGTATTCGTGCGCACATCCACACTGCCGGAGGACTCTCACCGAGGAGAAGCGATGCGGGTGGCGAAGTTTGTCCAAAGTCCTCGCGCTTCGTCGGATCAACCAGCCATCACCGCGGGGAAGCGGTCGAGTTGTTCTCCACCACGAAGCTCGGGGAAGCGGCGAGCCACGCGTTGGACATCACTACCGGCGCTGCGATCGCCGCCGGCGTCGTCGCTGGTGGTGTTGATCGTCCTGATGTTTGTTGGAGTTCGGTTGGTTGAAGCCGGAGAGTTGTGCCTTCGGCTTAAGTGGAGCGGTTTCGAGCTCGAGGATGCGATGCCAGGAGCCGTCAGAGACGGGCCGTACCCCGATTAGACGTTAACGATCTTGATAGCATGATTGCTAGCTCTTACATCGGACTCCGCCAGCATAAGACGCATGCCACTGACGAAGACCACTCGGGGCGTTGATCCAGCTGTCTTGCTGCGTCTACCGGGCTCAGCCGGCCGACGTACGGTGCGCCGTCGAGGTTAGGGTTCGGCCGAAGGCCCTCACTGACGCTGGTCGCCGCGGGATGCCGCGTGGACGATCCAACACTTGCCCAAGAGCGACTGATGCTGGTGGCTTCCTTCGCTGCGATGCGCGAAGCGAGCGACTGCGCGCTTTGCCCACGGTGTGCGACACCAAGCAAATCGCTGAGGTTGTCCACAGATTGGCGGCAGGTAGTTACGCGACACGGGCGGCATCGGTCAGCCTGTGAACGCCGAAACCGAGGGAGGCCTTCATGTCAACAACCACAGCATCGCCGCGTACGCGCCTCTGTTCGCTGGTTGATCGAGAGCCGGCCGCCCAGTCTCACCTGGTTGTGCGGCCGACCCTGCCGCCGTCGAACCAGCCGCCGCTCGACCTCAGTGATCATGAAACTGGTGATCGTGCCGAGGATCACGCGGCGTCAACGACCGAGGTAGTACGGGTGAGTACGGTCAGAGCGCGCGTTGGCGGCGCGACCGCTTATGGCCGCCAGGCTGTTACCTGATGCGCAACGTGATGGAGCGGAAGGCGCTGGCGCTGGCGGCCGTCAGGCCCTGCTGGGCCAACGGTCTGGTCGGTCTCTCAATGCCGATATCGCCGAAAACGTGCTGGCGAAGGTCAGGACTAAGTCGGGTTGACCTGAACCTCCAGCGACGGCCATGTGATACAGCTAAAAATCGCCAGCCGATCCTTGGCGATTAAACTACCAGCGGGTATTTTGCTGCTGAGCCACCTTGGGTGCTTTGGGGGAATGTTCGGCGTCGATGAGGCGACCGTGGGGCCCAGTGCTGCGGATCTGCCGGGCGCTGGACGGCGCCGGCTGGCGTTCGAAGCTGGCACTTCGCCAGGTGCGCGCTCTCCACCGGCGGCGACCGTCTCAACCCGCCGCCGGGTGAGCAGCGCCAAACACGGCCACCTCGGTTAGGAGTGACGCAGTTCATATCCGGCAGTCCCGGGGTGCTTGCGTCTCGTAGGCCTGCGGCAGGGATAGCTTGCCGCGGGAGAACGATCGTCGTTCCAGACGTGCATGAAGGACCAGCCGCGAATGCGCCCGGCTGTTCGCGCGCCTGGGCCGCGGCCAGGCGCGAAGAGAAGCTGGTGCCGGGGCGAGCGCCCCCGCTGCTGTCATGCCGGTGGTGCTGATGACGCATGGCGAGAGCGCCGCATGAAGGGACTTCCGAGTGGCGCCGTCACCTTCTTGTTCAGTGACGTCGGGGTTCGACGCGGCTGGTCAAAGGCGCTGCGCGAGGCTACCCACCCAGATCCTGGCCGGCACCGGCGCCCCATAGTCGCACCGCCATCGCCGCAGGCCACGAGGTGGCGCAGGGGGATGCCTTCTTCACGTGGCGTTCGCTGGCGCGAAGCAGGCCGTGCTGTGCGCGCTGAATCCAGCGGGCCCTGGCGGGCCATCGGTGGCCGCCGGTCGCGCCGGTCAGGTCGGATCGGTCCACACCGGCAACGCGGTCCCGGCGGAGGCGTGTAGCAGGCCTTGCCGTCCATCAGCGCCGCGCGGATCTGCGCCGCCGCCCGCGGTAGCCAGGTGCTGATGTCCCAGGCGACGCAGACGATCATCGAAGATGAGAGGAGGAGCCAGGGTTCATGCTGTCCGACCTGGGCGGCGGCTGCGCTTAAGGGCCTCGACCGGCGGTTCGCCTCTTCCAGCTCGCCGCGCCCGGGCTTATTTTCCCAGGCTCCACCGGCGGGGCAACGCGCAGGCGGGCCGGCGTGTTGTACTGGCAGGCCCCGTGGGGCGGAGCCGGGAGCGTTCATGGCGGCGACCAGGCTTCGCGCGATATCGCGGCCTTCACCGGCCGCCAGGCCAGCTCACGGCGCAGCTGATGAGGGCGCTGTTGCGTCGGGGCGGTGGCCGGGCTTTGCGCGATCGACGGGATGGCCGGTATCCGGCAGAAGACCACCCTTGCCGTGCGCGCCGCGCGCCAGCTGACCGCTGACTTCCCAGACAGGCGAATTTTTTACTCTTGCTGCCACTCCACACAGCAGACGGCGGCCGGCGGTAAATCCACGGCGGACAGCACTGGCTAATATGTTGCTGACCATAATGGCTGCGCCGAACATCCGCCCGGCCTGAAGCGGGCTGGCCGAGGTGGCGTGACCCCGAAGTGGCGGGCAAGGAAGGTCTTGCTGACGATTGGCACCATTGATGCGGCCAGCCACGACCCGGAAAAGTGGCTCCCGCTGCTGCCTGGCACCACCGGGAGCCTGGTGCTGGTTACCAGCCGCCGCCGGCTGACCGCTGGCGGACGCCGCGGTGTCAACCTCGATATCCACTCCCGCCCGGTGAGGCAGCGGCGCTGCTCGCCCGGCTCGCGGCCCGGCGGGTACGCGCCAGCGATGCCGCGGTGGGTGAGATTGCCCGGCTGTGCGGTTACCGGCCGCTGGCGACGTCCGGCGACAATTGCTACGCCAGCCAGCTGCTGCGGCACCACCCGGTCTGGCGGACCGCCGCGGAGCTCGCTGCCGATCTGGCGGCGGCCCGGTACGGCGCTGGCCGTGATGCGCGCGCAGGGTTGTCGGTCGCGGCCGTGTTCAGCGCATCCTACGTTGCGACCTCACCGCACGGCCCAGCAGGCTGTTCCGCCGGCTCGGGCTCCACCCGGGTACCAAACTTCATTTCGTTGCGCCGCCGCTGCCCTCGGCCACACCAGGCTGGATGAGGCCCGCCGCCGCCTCGATGAGCTATATGACCAGCACCTGCTCGCTGAGCCCGCGCCCGGCCGCTACCGCCTGCACGACCTGCTCCGCGAGCACGCCCGCGCCCTGGCCGCCGCCAGGCGACCCTGCAGACTCTGACGCCGCGACTGAACGGCTGCTGGACTACTACCGCCACACACCGCGCTGGCCGCCAGCCAGCACATCGCCGGAAGGCCACCTCCTCAGGTAGCCGCCGTACCTCTGAGAGCCGTCGGGGGTGGACACCGGAGCTATCCACGTCCCAGCAGGCAACTGCCTGGCTGGAAGCCGAAGCGCCTTTGCCTGCATGCGGCCGCCAGTTATGCGGCCGCGCATGGATTCCCCGGTATGCAATCGCCATCCCTGCCGCGATCAGCGGGTTCCTGCGCGTCCACGGCCATTGGGACGGGCCGCCGCCCTCAATCAAACCGCCTGGCCCATAAGCGCGGCAGGCGACGACCGGGCCAGTCAGGCCAGCGCACCCTTGGGCAGCTCGGCATTCTGGAATGGCTGACTGGCGACTATCCGGCCGCCGCCGCCAGCCTGCAGCAGGCGCTGGCGCTGTTCGGCGACCTCGGCGAGCAGCTTGGCCAGGCCAGCGTCCTCAACCAGTTGGGGGACGTACAGCTCACCACCGGCGACTATCCAGCTGCGGCCTGAAGCCGGCGGGCGCTGGCGCTGTTCCGCGACCTCGATCATTTGGCAGAGTCAGGCCTCTGCCCTTAGCAGCCTGGGAATCGTGCAGCCAGCTGGCCCGGGGATACACGGCCGCCGCTGCCAGCCCAGCAACGGTCACTGGCGCACTGCGTCCGCGGGGTGGTGACCGGCTCAGCCAAGCCTATGCGCTCAGCCAACGGGTGTCGTGCGGCAGACCGGGGATTCCCCACGGCCGCCGCCGCCAGCCACAAGCAGGCGCGCTCACGCTGTTCCGCGATGTGAGTGATCGGTTCAGCCAGGCAACGGCCCTCGACGACCTGAGTCGTGCGGCGGCTCACGAGGGGATTACCCAGCTGTACTGCTGCTGATGCATGCCAGGCATTGGAGCAATTCCGCTGACCTCGGCGACCACCTCGGCCAGGCTGAGGCGCTGAACAACATCTTGGTTGCTATGCGAAGCCCCACCAGTCTAAGCCCGTGACCACCACTCGCAGGCACTCGCCATCGCCCACGAGATAGGCGCACCGCTCGAGGACGCGCGCGCCCTGGAAGGCATCGGCGCTGCTCACCTCCACGACGGCAACCCCGCCGAAGGGAAGCTCGCATATCTCCGCCAGGCCCTCGCGATCTACCAGCGCATCGGGCCGCCGACGCCCGCCGCATCAAGAATCCCTTGAGACTGCGGGCGGTACCCGAAGCGCAAACTTGCCCCGAACTTCCGCACCGGACAGCGGCACTACAGAGTACCCAATACAAAGGCGCAGGACCCGGCTGGCCGAGTCGGCCGAGGCGCGCGCCGAACGGCGGCGAGTGTCCCCGGCTGGTGAAGCGTCTCTCCGGGTCAGTGCAGGCCGACTTGGTGAGGGCAGAAGCTGCGGTCACCGCTGCTCGAAAACCGCTCCAGCAGCGCGTCGTTGCAGTCCAGACTGGTCCAGCCACGGGGAAGGTAACAACAGCACCGCCAGTTCCGAGGGTGGGCGAGCTGTCGATCGCCGGTGTACTACCGGCGCGGTCACCGTTGGTCAGGGGAAGACGATGATCGGTACGACCAGCCAGCAGGCTCAGTCAGGCCGGTGTTCAACACGTCAGCGCGTTGTGGTCGCGGACCAGGCCCAGCCAGTCGGCAGGACGGCGTCGGTGATCGTGGCCAGCCCGGAGTTCTCGATATACCCGCCATCTAACGGCTGGGTCGCGGCCAGTACGGCGGCGCCTTGCCGCCCGCGGTCTGCTCCAGGGCGGGGCCCAATCACTGCGCTCGGCGTGACGTGGGGACCGCGCGGTGAGCCGCTATCGCCCGGTTTTCAAGCCAACTGAGCAGGGACGTTATCGCGCCCTTTGTCACGATCGTCGGTACGCCTGCGGCGACTATCGCCGATCGGTTAGTCGAGGCAAGCCACAGCGAGACCGGTGTGGTCGACGTCGATCCGGGCGCCCTACTTCGGTACGTCAGATTGTTGTATCGTTGCGTAGGGTTGGCGAACGCTTGCCAGAAGCACGACCCCCGGCCGGAGACTCCTTCAAGATGGTCTGAAAGCTTTGACCTCGTCCGCCGCCTCGTTTCCAGCTAAGCAGGAGCAGCTTTCCGAGAACGAGGACAGCCAGTCACCTGACTTGCGACCGGCGGCGTGGCTGCCTGCAACCGCGAGTCTCACCCAGCGGGTGGCGATCGTGACCACCGTTCAGCCGCCAAGCGCGAAAGATAGGTGCGATCACCTGCATCAGCGCCGACATCGGCGCCCAGCATCAAGCACACTGGCGCGACCGAGGGCGGCGGCTCAGCTCTGGGCACTCGTGTCGCAGCGGTGAAAACTCAGCCGGGGTCAGGCTCGACCGAGATGATCAGCGACGGCTGCGCGCTCAATCGCAGGTTCTGGTCAAGGGCGTCGGCGAACTTGCCGTCAACGGCCAGTCATTGCAGGCTTTGGCGGCCGTGCCTTCCAGAAGCTGGCGACTCCATGGTGTTCGCCGAAGCGCGCCAGCTACGACCAGACGCCACCTGTCGACTGCAATCGCTTCACCCCCGGCAGCGCTGGCCTGAGGCCCCGAACGCCGTACGGTGCACCGAGGATCGATCACCCGCGATCTCGAATCCGCCGCCGGAACGCCATCTCGGACTGCACGCCATCAGCTCACTCGCCGGACACAGCCGCCGGAATTGCAGCCGGTGCCAGAGACCGAGCAGCTGCCCCGGGGTGGCCGGCTGTTCCGCGATGCCTGACGAGCTGCTCACCCATGGATCGGACCGTCGCCAGCCCCAGTCCCGTCAAGCCGACTTGAGGCTGATCGGAACCAGGTCTCCGTCGATCCCCAGCACCGCCGTAGGCTCGAGACTCATTGTGAGCCGATGGGCCGCAGCCGCGGCCAGCGCCTTGTGCGCGCAGTCGGCCCAGAACGACACCTGGCACTCGGCGGCGACATCGGCGACTCGATCGGTTGCTGCCCGCGATCGCTGGATGCGAGCTGTCCCCGGAGCCGTTCGGTGAGGCGGCCACGCCGGCCGCACCGCCGAATCCGCGGGCTCTCTGTGGACGACCGCCGATGAGCACAACGGCACGCTGCATCGGCGACGCCATGCGCCGCCACAGCTCCACCGCACAGGCCCGACGCAGGGCAGGTCGCTTGAGCCAGATCAGCGGCCGATCCCCTTCACCGACTGAGCTGAGCACCCCACCAGGTCAGGAGCAGGCCCGTCCCGAGACGATCGGTAGGTGTGATCGCCTTCACCACCCGCACATGGAGCCACACCGAGTCAGCCAAAGCGAGGCCGCTGAACTCCTCCTCCAGACCGAACAACACCGCGGTCGCGTCGGACAACACCCTGGACAGCACCTGGGTGGGGACGATTGACGTAGCATCCGTCATACTCGTGGCCTCGCTGCTGGACGTTGTGGAAGACCAACAGCATCGCGGGGTCACGAGCCACAATCCGGCTACGGCACGAGCCTCGAGCCGTCCGCGGACCCCGCTAAAGATCGAAGAACTTCCTTGGTTGATTGCGTACGCTCCGCAGGCGGTTCTGTTCTGTTGCTACGCATACGCTGGCTGACTATAGCTGCGCAGGCTCACTGTCAGAGCCAGTGTGGCCGGGAAAGTGAGCGCCACTGAGGCGTTCGAAGACCAAAGGAATGGCGCGACCCATCGGTCCCAACACTCGCGGGTGCGACCCGCGGCGGTGACGGCAACTGCGCGTCCTCATGGGGGACCTCGGCGATGGAGTCTCGTCGGTGAAGTCCTGCTGCAAGTCCTGGGTGCGGTAGCACGAAACCGCGCGCTCGCGGGCGTAATGCTGGCCTACGCGGTATTCAGCGCCACTCAGTATGCCGGTCTGGATCGCCATGCTGGTCTATGCCTATGACCGCGGCGGAGCGGCGACTGCGGGGGCTGTCGCGGTCGCGCAATTGGTCCCGGCGGCGCTGCTCGCACCCGTGGCGGCCACCGCTGCCGACCGGCGTTCACCTGTTGGCGTGCTCGTCGGTGGCTACCTGGTGCAGGTCGTCGGGATGCTGGCGGCCGCTGTGGCACTCGCGCTGGACTTCGCACTCTGGCCGCGTACGCGGGCGCTGTCGTGGGCGTCAGCCGCTGTTGCGACGACCAGACCGGCGCAAGCGGTGGTAGTTCCCGGTTGGTGCACAACGCCAGAGCGAACTGACGGCCGCCAACGCCCTGACGGGCTGGATCGAGAGCGTAAGCGTGGTCGCGTCCAGCGCCGCCACCGGGGTGCTCCTCGCGCTATGGCCGGGCCAGGATCGGTGTTCGCGGTGGCCGGCGTAGCTGGCCTAGTGTCGGTTCTGTTGGCGCTGACTGTCCGCGGGATGGGGGCGCTCGCCGGCTACGGCGGGGCCGGCGGTTTGGCCGGAACCCTCGCGGGCCTTCGGCTGCTCGCGCGCGAACCCGCGCCCCGCCTGCTGGTCACCCTGCTCGGCGCTCAATGGGTGGTCGTCGGCGCGCTGGACGCTCCTGCTTGTCCTGCTTGCGGTGCAGGTGCTCCACCGCGTGCCAAGGCTGGAGTCGGCTACCTCAATATGGCCTACGGCGTCGGGGGTGTCCTCGCTGGCCGTGGCCGGCATGGCTCCTGATAGGGCGGCGCCGCCTGGTGCCGCCGATCCTCGGCAGTCGTGATTCTGATTGGCGCGGCACTCGCGCTGACTGCATTCTCGCACCGCCGCCGGCGCGCAGCCGTTGCGCTGCTGGCGGTCGTCGAGGTGGCCGTGCGCTGTTCAACCTGGCCAGCCGGACGCTGCTGCAGCGCGCTGTCCCAGCCGAGGTCGTCGGCCGGGTCTTCGGTGTGGCCGAGAGCATCGCGATGACGGGGCTGGCAGTGGGTTCGGCGCTGGTGCCGCTGCTGGTCGTCGCCGGTGGGACGAGTCGCCGCGCTGCTCGGCACCGGCGGCGATCCTTCCGCTGAGTGGCGCTTGTGGGCGGTCGCAGGCTGTTCGCTCTGGACGCCGGCAGCGCATGTGCCGATCGTGGAGATCGCGCTACTGCGCTCGCTCCGGATATTCCACGCGCTGCCCGCCCCGGCCCTCGAGGGCCTGGCGCGTTCGGTGGAACCGGTCCGGACTGGCAGGTGGCGACGTGCTCATCCAGCGAGGGGCGAGCAAGGCGACTGCTTCTATGCCATCGCGGACGGGCGGCTCGAGGTCACGATCGGCGGTGGCTACCCGTCGCCACCAAAGCCCGCGGCGACGGGGTTGGCGAGATCGCCCTGCTCTACAACGTTCCACGCACAGCCACGGTAACGGCCACGCTCGCCGGCGACGGTGTTCGCGCTCACCCGCGCGGCGTTCCTGGCCGGCGGTAGCCGGCCACGCCCCCACCGCGCAGGCGGCCACTCGCTGTCGCCGATGAGCAGCTTGACCAGGACCGCCGCCGGCAACCGCCACAAGGTCCGAGGGGGCGTCCGACGGCTCCCTCGGCGTAGCGCATGCCAGATCGGCGCTGCCGGACTGCATGCCACGGCCTCGCGCGAGCGGAGGGCGACCACATTGACCGGGACAGCCGGTCTTTAGAGCTCGATCCGCGCGGGCGCGGAGTGATGATGGTGGGTCGATGGTCGGCGACGAATGATGCGTGGACCAGTGCTCCGGACGCCGCTTACGTGCCATCATGCCTGTCTGCCCCGAGTCGCTGTGGCGCGATGACAGCCGGGCGCGGGCTGAGGTTCTGTCGGGCCCATGGGCGTCGATGGCAACGCCCAGTCCGGGTGATGAGCGCAAGGTCATCGGCGCTTCTGCCGAATTCGGGGTTCACAACAACTCGACGTATGGGACGTTCGCGGCATCTGCGCGCCGTCAATACCACCAGATGGCGCGAGGCGGGAGTTAATCGGTCGCGGTCAGCAGGCGCACAGGGCCAACCCGTGGTGCTCGCGGCTCCAGGCCATCGCTGAAGGCGAATTCACGCAGGCGGCCGCCCGATATGCGGCCATCGGTTCACGTGCCGATGGGCGTGTACGCCCGGTTGCAGGCCGGCGAACAGCACGCTCACGCTAGTCGAGAAGCAGAGGCGATCGAACAGCCAAAGCCGGCCGCGGACTTCTTTGGCCGGGCGAGGTGCGCTGCGCATACCTCAGCCAAGCTGAGGATCTGCTGCCCGCGCAGGCGCGCAAGTCCCTCTGAGACGCCTAACCGCGACCACGGCCGCGTTATCCGGGCGCGCAAGCGCGTATGCGATCGACCGCGTCGACACCTCGCGCCGCAACCCATGTTGTACCGCGTCGGTGTAAAGGTGCAGGGGGAACTCTCGCTGAATCATCGCGACGGTCCGCGTCCGTACCTCATCTCGAGACGTCGTCGCGCGCGCGATTTCCTCGTTCAGAAAGCGTTCTGCTCCGCCGACGAGGTTTGCGGCCAGCTCGGGCTCGTGGTGCGTGGCCGCCACCGCTGCCAAGAGCATGAGGTCGCTGGCGGCGATTTCAAATAACGCAGCTGCTGCGCAAGCCCTGGCTGGTGGCGGCTGGCTCCGGCGCGCTTCATCGATGTGGCCACGCTCGAGCTCCAGCTCGCCGACATTCCTCAGCACGAATGCTTCGCTCCGCCGATCCCTGCGGCTGCGTGCGATCCTCAGGTGCTTCATCGAAGAACCGGCCTGCTCGGTCGAGATCCCCGCGTTGAAGGCGAGAACGCCGAGATTGTTGAGCGCCATCAGCGGGGCCCACTGGTCGCCGGCCTTTCTGGCGTAGTCGGCACTTTGCTGGACAGAGGCGCTGAAGCTGCTCATTAAATGTCATCTCGTCAGAGCTTGGCAGTGCGAGAACGCGCGAGGCCGCGCGCAATGGCGCGAGCGTCCTCGGCTGGTGGGCCCGCTGCACCGCCTCAACCGCCAGTTCGCGCGCGCGTTGGTCGTCGCGCCCTGACGGAAGGCGCAGGGTGGGCTGCCGCCTCCAGGGTCTTGTACAGCAGGGCCGGATTGTCGGTTCGTGATGAGCGGCGCCGTCTCGAGCCAGCGCCGGCCTTCGCTCCAATAACCGCGGATCCACCAGAAGGTTCCGCTGCCACCGGCCAGCCGCAGCGCGACGTTTGTCGACTCTCGCGTCAACTGCGTAGGCGAGCGCGGCGCGGATATTGTCGTGCTCGCGGTCTAGCAGATCCGAGCCATTCGTCCTGCTAGTCACCCTCGAGCTCGGTTCCGGACTGCTCGACCAGCACTGTGAACCACCGGGCGTGGCGCAGCCGCACTCCTCGGACTCACCGAGCTTGTCGAGTTGTTCGCCAGCGTACTGGCGCACGATCGTCTCCAGCATGCCGTAGCGCTCGCCAGAGAAGCGGACAAGGCTCTTGTCAACAAAAGCGGTTGCAGGATGTCGAGGTCGGCGTCGCATATTTCCTCGGCAGCTTCGAGGGTGCAACCCTCCGGCGAAGACGGAAGCGTCCGGAAGAGGCGCTTTTCGCCGGCGGTAAGCAGCTCCGTAGTCCATTCGATCGTCGCCCTGCAGTGTCTGCTGGCGCGGATCGACGTCGCGGCCGCCCTTCAACGAGGTCAGCCGTCGAGCGAGGCGGTTCAGGATTTGCACAGGCGTAGGGGCTTTGGTCCGTGCGGCCGCAAGCTCAGGCCGCTGGTGGGAGCGAGTCAGAGCCGCGGCACACAACTGCATGATCTCAGGCTCGGCGTTGGCGGGCGCGCGCACAACAGCGCCACCGCCTCTCTGCCGTCCAGCGGCGGCACCTCGAACTCGATCTCCCCTGTACTCGTCGGCGGCTCCGGGTCGTTGCACACCAAGGTCAGATTGGGGCAGCTGAGCGGTAGTTTGCGACATCTCTGGCGCGGCCTCGATCACCTGCTCAAGGTTGTCGACGACGAGCAGCATTTCCCGCTCCCCGATATGCTCTGCCGAGGCTGTCCTTCGCGCGCCGAGCGTCTGAGTAATTTGCATCCGTAACCAGAGCGGGATCGCGGACGCCGCAACTCCGACCCAGAAGACACCTGACTTGTATCTGGGGATTGGCGCATGGGCTGCCTCTATCGCCAGCCTGGTCTTGCCGGTGCCGCCGGGCCTCGTGAGTGTGAGCAACCGAGCGCCACGGGCTGGCTGGTCTCGGATCTGGGCTAGCTCACGCTCGCGGCCGATGAACGGGCTCGTCGGTCGCGGGGAGGTTGTTGTTCGAGATCGTCGTGAGCGGCGGAAAAAGCCCTGACCGTCTGATAGATCGCTATGGGGGCGCCAGTCCTTCAGCCGGTGGTCGCCAAGGTCCGTGAGGTCCCAGCTCGCCGCCGAGCAGGGCGCGGGTCGGCGCCGGGACCACAATCTGCCCGCTGTGCGCAGGACGCGGCGATCCGCGCGGCGAGATGTACCCTCGCCGACACTAACCTCCGCTCGTGGTAAGCAGGGTACCGGAATGCAGGCCAGCGCCCGAACCCTCATCCGGGCCAAACGCCAGCGACTCGGTGAGCGTTTGTGCAGCACTAGCGGCCGCCTGCGCGTCCGGAAACGCCACAAAGGCAGCGTCGCCCTGGGTGTCGACCTCGATGCCCCGAATGCCGCGCACGCCTGACGGATCAACCTTCGATGTTCGGCAGGGGCAGACGCGTACGCCTCCGCCCCAGCTCACGTAAGAGCCTCGTCAGGCCCGCGACATCGGTGAACAAGAAAGTGACTGTGCCGGAGGAGCTGACGTGGCATGGCAAAAGCATCGCGCGGCGGCCAACCACCGAGGTACACCGATGATCGCGGTATCGTGCCTCAGGCTGCGGCAGCTATTTTTGCCGTTGGTGAGAATGTTCTGCCTCCCAGGGTCCACAGCAGCGTTCTCCGCGGTGCGCGCAAGGCACTGGTGCTTGGATTTGGAACAGGGTCAGTCGGGGTGCTTGCTGAGGTTGCAAACCTGACCTAGCAGCATCGCCATAGCGTCTCGGTCGTCTCGGCTGCCGACCTAGGCAGTGAGGCGAATGGCGGTGGCAAGTTCGACGCGGCCAAGACCATCTCGACGTCGGTGCCGTCGGCCAGCTGGGGCTGAAGCCGGGCTCGAGTACTGCATGGTGCCAGTCTTCCTTGCCACTGCTGATCACCGGATCTCGCCTAGGCAGTGAACGTCCACGCAGCGTGGATGAAAGTAGGTACAGCCTCAGAACTTGTCCACAGATTGGGCTTTGGGAGGTTACGCGGGGACGGCCGGATCAGTCAAGCCTGGAGGCCTCAGATAGAGGCGCCCGAGAGGTTGTCGGTAGGCAAGACTGAGGGCGCTGCAGCAGCTCAGCAGGAACCGTTCAGGAGGCATTGATGTCAACAACCACAGCATCGCCGCGTACGCCCTCTGTTCGCTGGTTGATCGAGAGCCGGCCGCCCAGTCTCACCTGGTCGCGGCCGACCCTGCCGCCGTCGAACCAGCCACCGCTCGACCTCAGTGATCATGAAATTGATCGTGCCGAGATCACGCGGCTCAACGACCGAGGCGTACGAGTGAGTACGGTCAGAGCGCGTTGGGCGGCGCGACCGCGCCGCGGACTGCCTGATGCGCAACAGTGGAGCGGGGCGTTGGCGCTGGCGGTAATCCAGACCCTGCTTGGCCAACGATCGGTTCTCTCAGCTCAACCGCTGGGTGGCCGAGGACGTCCTTGCACTCGATCAGCATGTATCAGCGGCGCAGCCTTCCGGGTGAATGGCCGGATTGCTGTACCCGCGGCGCTCCGTTCAGTGCGCATCCAGCATCCTGATCCCGAAGTTGCGGAGGTCTCTGCACACGTGGTGGTCGGCAAGCGATCAGCCGCTATGGCGTTTCGGCTGGAAGCGCTGGGGGGATCGCTGGCTGTGCACCGCGTTGGAGCTGGAGCCACCAGCGACGACTGGATTGAGTAGTGGGCCGCGTGGTACATGTGCGCGGCCGAACTCGACGAACTGGCCAACGTCGTCGTACGCGAGGCGATCAACGGTCAGGCAGGCCGCCGGTGTCTCCTCGTCCAAAAGCTTCGCCTCTCTCCTCGGTCATCAGCCGCGCCGAGATCTGCTGATGAGCGATCTTGAGGTTGACGCCGAGCGACCGCAGGCGAGGCGTACAGGCTCTTGGTCTGTAGATCCTCCTCGGTGAGCTCGAACCGGGCCGGCAGATAGTTCGTCAGGATGGCGAGTGGAACCTCGTCGGCGAGCCGCAACCTTCTGATCTTGATGAATGCAGTCCCCGAAACGGCCGCCGCCTCGATGGCGTCGCGGACATCCTCCTCTTCGAGGGCGCCGACAGAGAATTCGAGCAGCTGCGTACTCGGAACCTTCCCGGCCTTGATGATGTCCTCGTTGGAGGCTGCTGAGTGCCTCGGTCCGCCGGAATTGTGACCGTACGACCTGGGTGCCGACGCCGCGCTTGCGGACCAGTAGGCCCTTCTTGACCAGCTCTTGAATCGGCCTGCCGGGCGGTGGGCCGGGAAAGGCCAAGCCGGCTGGTCAGGGACAGCTCGTTCTCGAGGCGATCACCCGGTGCGAGGGCCCCGTATTGATCGCGTGCTCGATGGAGCTGCGCCAACTGGTAGTAGAGCGGCACAGGGAGTTGCGCTCGAGGGTGATGTCGAGCTCGCGCACCGGATGGCGCTTCTGTCATGGAGGAAGCATAAAGGCCGGGAGCCGTGTTCTATAGAGTAAGACGTTATTTTGTCCGAACAAATTCACTCGAGCGTCACCCAGCGCCGGCTCCGGGCCGATTCAACCATGGCCTCGATGATCTCGGCCGCGACCAAGGCGTCCGCCACGGTCGCTCCATGCGGCTGCCCTGTCGCTATGGATTGGACCAGGTGATAGGCCTCGACGACCTTCAGATCGTCGTATCCCATCGCGATCCCTGACGCCGGCTGGAACCGGGCGAACTCGCCGTCGCCAGGCGTCACGTACCGGAGTCGTGGTACGAGGCGTTCTGGTAGTCCTGGTCGATGCACAGTTGCAGCTCACCCATCCGCCGGAAGTCCCAGGAGAGCGCGCCTCGGTCGCCGTGAACCTCGATGCCATACGTGCATTGCTCGCCCACCGAGCGCTCTGCTCGACTCGAGTATTCCGCGAGAGCCCCCCTCAAAGCGCAGCAGAGCAGCGATGTAGTCCTCGTTTTCAACCCCTCCCAGCTCCCCGCCCGTGCCACGGGAGAAGTGGGACGCATTCAGACTCGCCTGCGGTCGGTGAGCGATGAACGTCGCGTCGTCGCAGGCGAGAGCGCTGATTTCTCCGATGACGTAACGAGCCAGATCAACACCGTGGCTGGCCAGGTCGCCGAGAACGCCCGAACCAGACCACTCGGTCTTGAAACGCCAGGTCAGCGCACCGTCGGGATGAGCTGCATAGTCGGCAAGCAACCGGATCAATACGTGGTTGATGCGGCCCAATCGGCCGTCGGCGATCAGCTGCCGAGCCAGCTCCGACCGCAGGTGCATTCCGATAGTTGAAGCCGGCCGCGGAGTGCACGCCGCTGGCACGCACAGCGTCGCAGATCGCTCGCGTCTCGGCTGGCGTTGCGCCCGGCCGGCTTCTCCACCCACAGATGCTTCCCGGCCTGGGCCGCGGCGACTGCTACGTCACGGTGGATGAAGTTGGGGCCGGTCACACTCACCGCGTCGATATCGTCGCGGGCGATCAGGTCCCGCCAGTCCGGATGCGCATCCTCGAACCCGAAGATGTCGACCGCGCTGGTCAGTCTGTCGTCCGCTCGCGGTGTCGGCGACAGCGACCAGACGCGGCCGCAGCGGAGCGTCAGGATAATGCTGTCGCAGCCGGGCGTACGCCCGCGCGTGCACCTGACCCATC
>ERZ1370068.5635-contig-4655_pt1 | contig 72137 bp, 97 predicted proteins | sample MGYA00561227_ERZ1370068 | MGnify/ENA primary metagenome ERZ1370068 (study PRJEB38410, sample SAMEA6850437) | metagenome | study: Metagenomic assessment of the ecological functions of the soil: analysis of the soil microbiota associated with the... | reverse complement strand
GCTACGCGTATTGCTCTTGCGTGATAACCCCAGGGGCGACGGGCGTAGGTCCACGGCGGGTCCGAGGCCAGATACCGCCCGCGCGCGAGAAAGGGCATGTGCGCCGCCAGCTTGGACCCAGGCCGCACGCCGGAGCGCTCTGGCACCCTGGCAGCTGGCAAACCGCTGGCCGGCGCCTGCCCTGGCCCTGGTAGCGTTCCTCTATACGCCAACACGTCGGACACGGGATACGCTTTGACGATGAGATCGCCGTCGCGAAGAACTCTGGTCCAGGTATGGGCGTAGCTGACTCGCGGAATCTTCACCCACGGCTACCCTACGGGTTCAACGGCCTGAGCATTTACCGTGGCCGCCTGGGCTGGCGAGTCTGGCTCGAAGTTCAGGTCTTTGCAACAATCCGCGTGCCCGGTCACGCCGCCAACACATGGCTGTTCGCGCTGTCCGTCGCTTTGCTGTACTTGTTCCTCGAACGCTTGCCCGGTGCGCGTCCGGCGCGGCCGCCGGCGCGGCGGCGCCGTGGCTCATACCCGCCTTCGCGGTGCTGCCGCCGCCCATCCGTACCATCCACACTGAGGTCGTCGCCAACATCAAGAGCCGGGACGAGCTGCCGGCGTTCTTCTTCGGCCCCTCGACGCTGCACCTGGTGCTGGAGCCATGTGACCTGCGGAACCCCCGTGCCTTGATCGCGAGCTTGGTCTGCTACTTCTCGCCGCGCCCTGTCCATGGTAGATCCGGTCAGTTTCATCGTTTTGGATCTGCTGACGCCTGGTACTTCCCGGACATCCAACCTGCGACACACCACTCTGGTCACCCTTCCTTCTCGCCGCAGCTTCACTCTCCTCCAAACACTACACCTTCGCCGGCGGGCATTGTCCGAGACCGACGCCAGCGACCACCAACAACAATGCGCTGCTCGGCCCCCACGGCCGCAGTCTGGATCGCCTCGCGGATCGCCGTGCGTGCTCAGGCCGGCGGTACCTCTGGTTGCTCGGCGTCGTACCCCTATCCGGGCTGAGCTACGACTACCTTACAACCAGGAAACCCGCTCGTGGGGCCTTCCTGACTGGCGGTTCCTTCTATCGCTCGGGGCCCACATCGTCCTACTCGCCACAGCGGTGTGGGGTTTCTCCGGAAGGCACGTCATCGGCTGGGCCGCTGATCGCCTTCTATGCGGTCCTGCTCTTGCCCGTCCCGAATCTGGCCCCTCGCCGCTCGGAACCGTGATGGGCGAGCGCCCGATCCTTCGGCCTCTCGGTCGGCTCCCGCCTCGGCGCTTGGGCTGGTTCGTCGTCTGGGTCGGGGGCTATTTGCCGCGTGGACCGGGCCCGATACGGACCCATGGCTTTGCTGGTCGTGATCTACGGCGGCTTGACGATCGCCTTCGAAACCGGACCGGAAGAACTCCGGGCACCCTGTTCGCCTCCGGGCTGCGCACGTCGCCGCACAGCGCGCGGTGCAGAACCACTACGGCTCCTCCCCGGCGCCGAGCGCGCCGAGGGGCTTCCGCGTGGAAGCTGGCGGGCGCGTCCGGGGCCCCGAAGCTGGTAGGCGCTCCGCTACTAAGCCAACCGGCGCTCGAGATTCCTCCCCGCGTATGACGAAGCGCGATACAACATGGGAATTATCGTGGCCTTCGACCTCGGAGCCTGGACTCCGCTGAAGTATGTTTCAGAAGACGCTCGCCATCGAGCGGCGTGTCGACCTGCGCGCTCAACTACCTGGGTGTGATCCACTACCGTCGAGGAGAATACGAAGAGGCGCGGTCCCTGGCTCCGTTGAGCGCGCGTGGATCCGCGAGCGCGATGGCGTTCTTCAGCCTCGGGGTTCGTACTTTCGAACAGGGCCACGAGTTCGCTCGCCGGGGTGAAGGTGGAGCAGCGTTGGACGCTTACCGGCAAGCGGCCGCATGTTTCGAGAAGGCCTATGTGCTGAACCCCGCCTGGCCGCAGGCGAGCGCTATGCTGTGGCAGACGTACCTTAGCTTGGGGGACAGTGCGCGCGGGCAGCTGTTTGGCAGGCCCGAATGAACCGGGCCGTGACGGGCGCTCCACCTGGTAGCGCCCGGTAGGTCTCTTCGGCCGGGGGAAGCCGGGCGTAGGTGACGGCTTCGTCGCTCCGCGTCGCGAACGGGGAGATCGAACTGCCGCTGAAGCGCCCAAAACGGCTCGGACAGTTACTGTTCGTTCCGGTTCGACCCGATTCGTGACGTCTCCCGCACGGTCTGGCAGTCAAGAGGTCGACGGTTCGATCCCGTTCAGCTCCACCATCCTAGGTTGCTCCATTCCGGCCCGCGTCTGTCGATGTGCCATCAGGCAACGAGTCAGTTCCGGCGTTCGGCCGCTCACCTGACCCGAACGAGCCGCACCTGCCACTGACCGACCGGCCGCGCGAAGACGTGCCATGTAGATTCCTGGCGCGAGATCGCGCGAGTCCAGCCTCACCTCGTGCGTTCCCGACGGCAGCGTTTCGTCGGTGCCACCCGGTACGCGCCGGCCCGAGACATCGAACAAGTCGATGCGCACGCGCGCCGGTTCTGGCAGCTCGAGGCGGAAACGCGCCTCGTCCCGAATCGGATGAGGCCCCGCGATCGCGAACCTCAGTCTCTCGGTGCGCCGCCAGTGGGGACGGAGACGGTTGCGATGGATCGGTGCCACAGTCCATCCACTCTTCCCGCATACAATGTGTCGCCGATCGTAGCAATCTTGTACGTGAAGATGAGCGGCTGGGCGTCCAGCACCTGCCACGTCACGCCGTCGTCGCTGCTGTATTCGATACCCGTGCCCTCTGGGTTGGCGAAGTGCGTGAAGACGACGCGGTCGCGAAGTGCGAAGGACGCAAAGAAGGTCGGATGGAGCCCGAAATCGAAGTAGGTCCACGGCGACTGCCCGGACGCGCTGTGGAACACGCCGATATTGGACGCCACGAGCCAGGAGCTTCCCGTCCACACCGCCGCGAGCGGCGCGAGGCCCGCAGCCAGAGTGATCGTTGAAGAGCAAGGATTCCGTCCAATCCGCATCCCCGGTGTCTCGATACCACACGTCCCCGTTGCCGCCCCGCAGGCGAGTCAACCTCGTGGGTGACGCGCCGATCGACTCCATGTTCCCGGCCTGGCCGAGGTTGACCGCGTTTCCATAATGCGTCCAGGTTCCGGGGATCGCGAGGATTGCGAATCCAGGGTCCGTTGCCATCGGTCGCGGCGTAGAGCGTGTCACCGCGCAGAAGCAGGTCCATGACGAAGAGCTGCGAGTTGTTGACTCCGCCGACGAGTCCCTGATTGAAGTCCTGCCAAGTCACGCCACCGTCGCTGCTCACGAACACGCCCCGGCCACGCGTGCCGGCGTAGGGCATCCTCTGTGAACTCTGACTGCGCGGATCATGGTCACCCCGGCGGCCACCTTGGCGGTGGCGATCCAGCTCACGCCTGCGTCGAAGCTCCACGAACGCGGTGCTGTCGGACGCTGGCCGTGATGGTGTCCCCGTTCGTCCACACCGAGAAGATGTCGGCGCCTGGGCACAGCTTGGACCCGCGTCCACTGTGCCGACGCTGGAGACCATCCGGCGATCGCCACGAGAGCGACGGAGGCTCGACCAAGTCATCCCATAGTCCATGGCCCTCCTCTGCGGTGGTGTTCTTGGCCTCCTCAGTGCGAGTTGAGATGCCGGCCAGCATGGCCGGGAGCCGTGCCGGGCGTCGGGAAGACCTTGCCGGTCCGTCCGGAACTCATGCGCAAGCCTCTTCGCGCCTGCTGGGCCTGCGAGGAGCCACGATGAGCGGCGACACCCTTCCGACCTGCTTCTGGGGCCATCGATCGAGGCAAGCCCGGAGCCGGACGATGCACGATAGAGTGACGGCTTCCTCCGGCCTCGCACCCGTACTGTAGGTTCACTGTAGGGACAGCTTCGTCGCTCCGCGTCGCGAACGGGGAGATCGAAGTGCCCCGGAAGCGCCTAAGCCGCCTCGGACAGTAACGGTTCGTTCCGGTTCGACCCGGTTCGTGACGTTCTCAGCACTGCCTGGCAGTCAAGAGGTCGACGGTTCGATCTCGTTCAGCTCCACCATTTCTGATCACGTTGTGACGTGGCCGTGGGCGACGACGCTCGCGGAGAGCGGGCGCTTGCAGGTACTCCTGCCGTCCCCGCAGTCAATGGACCGCCGTTACGATATGTGTATCGTCCGGCCAGCATCGAGGTGCCATCGCTCAGTATCTGATGCTTGACCGCGTAGCCGTGTAACGGGCCAAATGTCCAACGAACGATGGCCTGACGTCGGATTTCGTCGGTCCGCAGGTCCACGACACCGTTCTCGAAAAGATGCCCACAGGTCGCTCCTGGTCCCACACTCTCAGCCTCTTGAAGAGGCAGCTGTTCGGCGCCCGCTCTCGTGACTTTCCAGATCGAGATAAGTTGCTCGCTCTCGCCGCTGCAACGGTAGTGCTTGAGAAAGAACGCGGAGCAAGGACGGCCAAGCGTTCCCGCCCTGGTGTCGGCGAGCTTGACCTGACGGAGGATCTCGCTGAGGACGTGATCGCTTGCTTGAGCTTCTGGAGTTGGCATTGGCGCTCGCCTTTCTGCATGCTCCGCTTCAGTCGGATTGTTGGGCCGCGGGGGCTCAGCCGAGCCAAGCGCCGCGAGGCTGGACCGGATGATCCTGTTCGGAGGTCTGCAGTTCGCTTTGACGGACCTTCGACGACCCTGAACGACGTATGGGCGCTCTCGCTTGGTCCCGACCCACAATGGAGCCGAGATCTTGCCCTCCGGGACGCGGCCGCCCGCGCTGCTACTACCACCCTCAAGGGTGGTATCTAAGCATGCGGTCGCGGACCGGGTCGCAGATCGCGCTGTGATTCACGCGCGACAGTGGTAGCAGCGGGGACCACACGCCGTCGGGATCCTGCGCGCGCGAGAGGCCGGGCAGCAGGATTGCTCCCGCGATGGAGTAAGGCCGGCGATTGGATCACGCGCTCCGGTCAGGCGCGCGTGGTGCCCCACGCGTATCGACTCGCAGGCGGCGCCATTTATTCCCGGTTCGCCCGACCTTTCTTCACCGGGAATAACTCCGTTCCTCCCGAGGTCAGGGCTGGTGATGCGAGGAAGCATCTCACCCCTTACTCGGAGGTATCAGGTGAACGCAGTTCCGCAGCGCCACGTCCGCAAGGTTGTCAGCTTCATCGGTTCGTTGTTCCTGATCAGCGCCGTCACCGCCTTGTCATGTCTCCGCCTCACCGTACGGTCAGCCAGACAAGAAGCCCATGCCGAGCACGGTCAAGGTCACCCTCTCCGGAGTGGAAGGTGGAGCTTGCTCCCACTCAGGTTTCGCTCGGCGCAGTGATCTTCGAAGTGCGCAATACCGGCACGATCCCGCACGCGTTCGAGGTCGAGGGACGTGGCCTGGAGAAGAGCACGCTCCAGATCCAGCCGGGTGCCACCGCCACGCTGAAGCTCAGATCTGCCCGCGGGCAGGTACGAAGCCTACTGCCCGGTGGGGAAGGGCTCCCACAAGATGCTCGGGATGATGAGTCACCTGAGCGTCGGCAATACAAGGCCTGCCTCCGCTACGAACGACAAGCAGGAGGAAGGGGAGAAGTACGCGGCCGGACACGAAGCTGGCGATGGGACACGAGATGGCGATGGAACACGATGAGCATGAGCAAGGCGAGGAGTATGGCGGCGCCAAGATGATGAGGATCACGGGCGAGCGGTCCCGTGATCCAGATCCTGCCCGGGCCCTTCCCTTCGCCGACAGCGCCATGGCGGTCATTCAGAATCGCCCGCCGGACCAGCAGGCGGACTTGACCCACAAGGCCCACATGGGTCCCTACTCGAACAACGTCGCGAAGATCTCCGGCGACATCTCGCTCGTGGCGATCGACCGCGGCGCGTCGGGCGACTCCGTCTCCGGCGTCGCCGAGTTCACCGCGCAGGACGGCGCGCGCTGGAAGGTCGTGATGGACCGCGTGCAGACCAAGGACATCCCTTTCAATCCGCGCTTCGGCGGCGTGATCATGGGCCTCTTCTACCACGGTGCCTCGGGCGTCCACACGCCGCTCGTGCCCACCATCCAGAGCTCGCTCGCGCTGTGGGCGTTCGCGCACCTGTACAAGAACGACCAGCTCGTCACCGACAACGCCATGGTTCACGTCATGCTGCTCTCGCGCACGCGGCGAACGAGCGACTGGGCGCTGGATTGCTGGGACTGCTCCGACCGGCCCATCGAGGAGCTCCAGTTGCAGGTCACCCCGGCGCCCAACACGCCCGCGTTCGACGCGCCTGGCGGCTTCCTGTTCGTGAACTGGGAGAAGTCGAGCGGTCAGCGTGCGCGTCGCTGTAGGCGCGAGAGCTTCCCATGGACACGCGCGCTCGAGTCGATGTTCTCCCGCACGCATGTCCGAGGTCGACCATGAAATCGGAGTTGCAGCGTCGACACCGCAGCGATGGTCGAGCCGAACGGGTACGCCTACCCCGTTCCGCTCGCGCGGCGAGCGCCGCCGCAACGGTTCCCAATGCGCCGTCACTCTTCGCCAGGCAAGGCCTGGGCTGGATTTCTGTTGGTGCTCTACCCGCTGTTGATCCTGGCGCCGCTCGCGATCTTCACGGCCTTGAACCCGACATCGGATCACTCGCGCGTCGGAGCAAGTGGGCATCGGCTGTGCCGTGGTGGGCTTTACGATTCTCGCGCTCCAGTTCGTGATCACCGGGCGTTTCCCCTGGTTGGAAGCGCCGTTCGGCCTCGACGTGCTGCTGGTGCTCCACCGAGTGATGGCGCTGGTCGCCATGGCCGCGCTCTGCGTGCACCCGGTTCTGCTCGCGTGGGGCGAGGGATGGCCGCTGCTCACCGGGCTGCGCGTCCATTGGTACATCTGGGTGGGTCGCGTGGCGCTCGCGCTGTTGCTCGTGCAGGTGCTCGCCAGCCTGTCGCGCCGCGTCGTACGGCTTCCGTACGAACGGTGGCGACGCATACACAACATATTCGCTCCGACGATCCTGGTGCTCGGCTTCGTTCACAGCCTGGCCGCCGGTGACGACGCGCACGGCGGCGGCTTGGTCGTCTGGGCAGTGCTGGTGGCAGTGAGCGCTCGGGTGCTGGCTCTACGGCCTGGTGGTACGGCCGCGGCTCCTCCTCCGCCACGCCATTTCGAGTGACGGCGGTGAAGTCGGAAGCGCCACGCGTGTGGACGCTGACTCTGGAAACGCACGAGAAGCGCCCATTCCACTTCGCACCCGGGCAATTCCAGTTCCTGCGCCTGCACGGCGCCGGATCCCCGCCGAGGAGCACCCCTTCAGCATCGCGTCGAGCCCGACGCGATCGGGGCGGATCACCCTGACCATCAAGGAGAGCGGGGACTTCACGGCCGGGATCGGTCGCGTTCGCCCCGGTGACCGTGCGACGGTTCAGCGGGCCGTTCGGCCGGTTCTCGCACACCCTGCACCCGGGTGAAGCGGGGCTGGTATTCGTCGCCGCCGGAGTCGGGATCACGCCGTTCATGAGCATGCTGCGGTACATGCGCGACCGCCGGGAGTCGCGATCCGGTGCTGCTCGTGTACGCGAGCCGAAGCCCCGCTGACGTGATCTTCGGCGACGAGTTGAACGCCATCGAGGCCGGCGACTTCCCGATGTTGAAAGTGATCCACGTGCTCTCCAACGCGCCAGCCTCGTGGGTCGGCGAAACCGGCAGGCTCGACGCCGACCGGCTCGCGCGCCTCTGCGGGAGCGTCGAGGATCAAGCCTTCTACCTGTGCTGTCCCCCGCCGATGACGGCCCTGATTGATTCGTGGGTTACGACGGATGGGTGTGAGTCCGCGTCGCATCCATACGGACCATTTCTCACTCTGACGCTTCGGTGGCGTGGAAAGGGCGACCGTGCAACGTTTCCGACTGATGGGCATCTACGTGGTCCTCGTCGTGGCGGCGTTGAGGTCCGCCATTGCTGGGCATCCGCCGTCCTGCGGGCGGCGGCTCCCCACTGAAGCGTTTAGCCCCAATGGTGCCATCCGGTTGCTCGATGGTTTAGGTCTGGCAGTCAGAGGGTCGACGGTTCGATCCCGTTCCAGCTCCACCATCTTAGGTTCGCGCTCTTCGCCTCTCGTCCCGCGTTTGGTACCGTTCGTCCCGTTTCAGTTACTCCGCGAGGCGTGTCACGCCTTCCTCCAGGTCTCTCGCGGCGGTGATGTTGTGGCGGCTCAGCATCGAGCGCGTTGGCCAGCACAGAGCTTCGTCGCCACGTCCTCGAGAACGCCGGAGCGGATCAGATTCTATCCGCGCGGCGCCGACGGTCGTGGGAGGGTAAGTCGGGCTCCGAGGTGCGATTGAAATGAAACCTGGACCAGAATCGGCGAGCCGTACCTCCCTCGGGCCCGGCGACCTGCTGTCGCAGCGCTTTCGTATCGACAGACTGCTCGGCGCCGGTGGAATGGGTACCGTCTACCAGGCGTGGGATCGTGAATTGTCCTCCCGGTCGCGCTCAAGATCCTTCATCTCGACCCCGGGCAGGATCCAGGGGCTGCTCCGCCTGAAGCGTGAGGTCCTGCTGGCACGCTCGGTCACACATCCGCATGTCTGCCGCGTTCACGACTTGGGTCGGCATGGAGAAGGAAAGGGCGAGGGTGTGGTTCCTCACCATGGAGCTGCTGAGCGGCGAGACGCTCTCCGATCGGCTGAGGAGCGCGGCCGCCTACCGATCGTTCAGACGCGGCTTCTGGCGCAACACATGGCGTCGGGCCTCGCCGCCGCCCATCGCGCGGGTATCGTTCACAGAGACTTCAAGGCAGGCAATGTCATCGTCGTCGCCGAATCTGACGGCGAGCGTGCCGTGATCACGGATTTCGGACTCGCCAAGACACGAATGAATGTCGACGGACAAACGCGGCTCACGCAATCCGGTGAGGTGCTCGGCACACTGGCTTATATGGCTCCGGAACAGCTCGACGGGAGGACGGTAGGCCCGGCGGCGGACATCTACGCGCTCGGTGTCGTCCTCTTCGAGATGGTCACGGGTCAGCTGCCCTTCGCCGGGAAGACGGCCCTCGAGATCGCGTCTCGACGGCTGTTCGAAGACGCGCCGTCACCCCGGCGACCTCTCCCGAGCTGGACGAAAGGTGGGAGTCGACGATCCTACGGTGTCTCCGCGCGCGCGCCGGAGGATCGCTTCATCGATGTGGAAGACGTGACCCGCGCGCTTTCTGTGACCGGGTTCGCAGATCCCTCCGCGGCGGCCGCCGCCCAGGTGCATCTTCCTGCCCAACGAGACACATTCGTGGGGCGAGTCACCGAAGTCGAGGAGATCGCGCGGCGCTTCCATGAGGGTTGCCGACTCACGACACTGCAGGGGCGGGTGGCATGGGCAAGACGCGCCTCGCGGTGCATTACGGCAGGCTAAGCCGTGCGGAGTGGCCCGGCGGCGTCTGGTTCTAGCGACCTGACGGAGGCCACGACCCTGGACGGGATCGCATCGGCGGTGAACGTCGCGTTGGGTACGCAGCTCGGTTCGGGGACCCGATTGAACCAGTCGGCCGAGCGATCTCCTTGCGAGGACCTGCCTGGTCATCCTCGATAACTTCGATCGAGTAGTCGATCTGGCGAACGCGACGGTCGGTCGCTGGCTGGCCTCCGCGCCCGCTGCGAGATTTCTGGTCACCAGTCGCGAACGACTTGAACCTTCCGGGAGAGCAGGTGCAAATCCTGGAGCCCTTGGCTCACGATCTGGGCTTGGAGCTGTTCCGACAGCGCGCGCGGTGGCATCGGACGGGTTTCGAGTTGGAAGGCGATGCGCTGAATTCGGCCCACGAAATCGATCCAATGGACGGAGGGATACCACTGGCGATCGAGCTGGCGGCTGCGCGCATGAGACTCATGACGCCGCAGCAACTCGTGTCACGGGCACGCGAGCGTTTTCGGCTCTTGTCGGGTGGCGAGCGAGGTCGGCACGCGGCCCTCAGAACGGCGTTCGACGCGACTTGGGAACTGTTGCGTCCATGGGAAAGGGCGGCTCTGGCGCAATGCAGCGTCTTCGAGGGTGGCTTCACGCTCGACGCGGCGGAGGAGGTGTTCGACCTCGCGACCTGGCCCGAATCTCCCTGGGTGGTCGACATTGTGCAGTCGCTAGTGGACAAGAGCCTGGTGCGAATTCTGCCCATCGATTCCTCGCGCGCGCAGGCGCTTCCCGAGGCGCGCTTCGGAATGTACGTGAGTCTATCGGAGTACGCAGGCGAAAAGCTGAAGGATCCCGAGGCGATCCCCAACGGGGCGAGCGGTGATGCGGCCCAGCGCGCTGCTGAAGAGCGGCATGGGACTTTCTACGCTCGTTACGGTCGCGAGGAAACGCTGAACCAGCTCGACTTACCTCAGGGGGTGTCTCTCCGGCGTCTTCTGGACAGCGATTTCGACAATCTCGTCGCGGCGATTCGTCGAGCCGCGGCCCGAGGCGATGGGAAGACGGCGGCCGCGGCGTATGGCGCGGTCTGCGCGATCTTGAATCGGCGCGGGCCGTTCGGGTTCGCGATGGAGCTGGGCCGGCGGGTTGTCGCGACGCCGCTCGATGCCTCGGACCGTGCGCTGGCGCTTTCCAGGTTCGCCTGGTCCCAGTTGATGTGCGGCCTCAGGAAGAGCCGCGCGAGCATCTCCTCGAGGCGCTGAGCCTCCAGCGCTCCCTTGGCAACCGCCGCGCCGAGCCCGATTTGCTGAATGCTTTGGCCGTGATCGAGGCAGGACAGGGCCGAATGGACGAAGCCCTCGAACTGTACCAGGCGGCGCTTCCCATTCTTCGCGAATGCGGTGATCGCCGTGGCGAAGCCAGCGTCCTCGGCAATTTGGGGAACGTGTTCGGTGAGCGGGGCCGACTGAAGGAATCTCGTTTACATCACGAGGCGGCCTCGCGATCTACCGAGAGCAGGGCAACCGCCGACTCCAGGGAGTAGTGATGGGGAACATGGCCGACTTCGAGCGCGACCAGGGCCGGCTGGACGAAGCGGAGAGACATGTTGAGAGCGCATTGGCCATCTTTCGTGAGACCAGCGATCGACGGTTCGAGGGCAGCTTCCTGGGCCTTCTCGGTCGGCTTGCGTCCTGGAACAGGGTCGGCCGGACGAGTCGCGATCTCACTCCGAACGCGCGCTGGCCATCGATCAGGAAACCGGAAATCGGCGGGCTCAAGCTCACCCCGCTCGAAACGTTGGGCCTGATCGATCGCGAGCGAGGATGTTACGACTCGGCTCGGACCCACCTCGAAGCGGCGCTCGACATCCACCGCGAGGTGGGCGACCGCAGCGCCATGGGTATGGTGCTCGCCGACCTGGCATCCGTGCACCTGCGGCAAGGACGGATGAAGGAGGCACGGGGAGGCATTGACCTCAGCCGATTCGCTGCTGCGCGGCGTCGACGATCCGATCGATCTCGGCAAGGTCGTGTGCCGGCGCGCCGAGCTCGAGCATCGAAGCGGCGATACCGCTCGTGCCCGATCCCTGATGGATGAGGCGCGTTCCCTGGCCGCTCGGGTCGGGGTCGGGCCGGAGTCGGCGTTACGCCGTGAGCTGGCGAATCTGGAGAAGATGGTCGGCGAAAACTGACGAGAGAGGTTTCCACTGACGACACCGACCAAGATGCCGCGGCCTAGAGGCGGGGACCTACTTCCATCGGGTCAAAGTCAACGGTGCCGAGGTTGGTAGTCAAGAGGCCGTGATGCTGCGTTGAGCGGGCTTGCGCGGACTTATCGTGTCGCGCACGCGCGATGGCGGGAAACGGGACGAATGGTCCCGTTCAGCTCCACCATTTTAGGGTTTCCGTCCGGCACTGTCTCTACTTGCCCTTGGACGACAGCTCGGCCGCACGTGAAACCAGGCCGAGCGCGGCCTCGATCTCTTTGTCTTCCTCGGCAAGGATGCGGTAGCGATCAAGGCTGCTAAGCTGCAGCGCCTGCCACCTCGCTGCGCACCTGGCACATGATGAACGGACGCATCGTGCTCGGAAGTGAGTCGCTGACTGAGGAATCCTTCCTCTTCCATGTGATGTCGCAGCTCGGTCCACTCGGCGTCGGAGAGCTGGAATGACGGCCCCAGCTCCTCCGCAGTCCACTTCACGCCCGCGTGCTGACTCACTGTAGTGCTTCGCGAGAATTGGAGAACAGACGCTTCTGGATCATCTCGATCTGCAGCCTCGTAGGCCGGGCTTCTCCTCGAGCAGCACGTCGGGGGTTGATGCCCCCACCTCATACACGGTGCGACCCTTCGCCGTCTTGAAGGCCGGCCGTGTGGTCGGCGGCGACTCAGGAGCCGTGTCACCCGACCCACCCTCCGCATACTTCTTCTCCGCCTTGGAGGGTGGGCGTTGAATCACCCGCCCACTCGGTGTGGAGAACCGGGCAATCGCGAGCCGCAGATGCGAGCCGCCGTCGAGGGCAAACACGTTCTCAATGAGTCCCAGCCCAAACGAGTCCTTGCCCACTACCAATCCGCGATCGAGGTCCTGGAGCGCGCCGGCGACGATTTCTGCTCCCGCGGCCGTCCCGTGATCGATGAGCACCACGATCCGGCACGCTGCCCATCTTGCACATCCCTGATGTGTAGTAGTCGGCGTTTGCCAAGGCAATCCGGCCACGCGTCCGGGCCACAAGCCGCCCTTTGGGCACCAGTTGGTCGAGGCACGTCTATCGCTTGAGAGAAGCACGCCGCCATGGTTGCCTCGGAGGTCCAGGAGCAGAGCCTTCATGCCGTGCCGTTGTAACGATTCGGTGCGGTCTTGAACTCATCGCCCGTGGTCAACGAGAACCGGGTCACGAGTACGTAGCCCAAGTCTGGCCGCACCATGTAGGCATAGGGGACGCTCTGGCTTGGGAAACTGCCGCGCTCAATGTCGAACTGCAGCGGCAGCGGATCGCCCTCACGCTCGACGGTCAGGCTCAACGTGCTGCCGAGGGGACCGTCAAGCAGGTCGCGCGCGTCTTCCCTGGGCAGGCGTTTGGGAAGTGGGTGGTGGTCCAACTCGACGATGCGGTCCCCAGCGCATAAGCCCACCGAGAACGCCTGAGTGCCTGTGGGCGAAGAGAACACCACGATGGCACTGTCGCTCAGCTCGAAACCTATTCCGATGCCGGTTGCCTCCTTGATGCTCGTTCTTGGGCCCCGCTTCAATGAGGCTGCATCGTGGGTCGAGCGCTGCCAGCATCTCCTGGACGCTGCCTCTCGGGAGCTTCGCCACGTCCACGGCATCGACGTAGTTCCGCTCGATCAGTGACGCCACTTGCGACAATCGATCGGGGTTCCACGCGGCTCCTCGGCCGTTTCCGCACGACGGGCAAGCACACTCGTGGAGGCGGCCGAGCGACAACATCAGCACCGCACAGGACACTGCCCGATGGCCATGGAACATCGCTGCCCTCCCCTGCAGTGAGTCGATTGCGAGGCCTGAGATGAGCGTGAAGAACTCGGGGATGACCACAGGCGTGAGGCGGGCTCTCGAGACATCGTCGGCCTTCTCCGTGTGGGAGGAGCTTTTGCCCGCCCATGAGTTGATGGATCCGCCTTATGCGAAGCTCGCATAGGCTCTCGAACCGCTAACGCTTTCTGAGGGAGATTCCGCCAGCGAGAATACGCCACACCACCTGGCTATCGAGAGGAGATGTCTCGCTGAAGGGATGGGAACTTCCATGCGCGTGGAGGAGGCTGCGGGTCATGCGCACGAGAAAACGGGACGGATGGTCCCGTTCGAAGTTCCTGAGAGGGCTTTTTGGTGCCCGGCGATGCCCAAGAAAGCTCGGGGCGACTGTGCGGGAAGTTGGTGTGTGGCTTCGCAATCCGTTGCGCGACGATCGCTTCGTGCTGGCGGCGGTTGAGGTCTGACAGTCAAGAGGTCGACGTTGTTCTGATCCCGTTCAGCTCCACCACTCTCATCTCCCACTACCACTAGCGGTTCCCTCGCTCGCCCTCGTCGACGACTTCTCCCGCGACTTCGGATCTATGCCTGCAAAACGAGGGGGCGACAGACTCTTATAGGGGAACACCTGGGAGACAGTTTAGGCTCAACTACAGGCCGGCGCCCTGCAAGCCCTCAACCGCCGCCGAGGTATCCTGCCGTTCGTGACCGTGAAGGTGCGGTCGATCGGAGGACCGGTGGGTCGTAGATCGGTTCTGTTCATTGTCGGGTTCGTGCTCGTGGCGGGGCTGGGTGTCTATGTCTGGAAGCGGATCTCGAGCCCGCTTGCTGGATGCGCCTCCGCCTCGCGTCGCTCGCCGACTCGGTCGACGCGATGCCCGCGGTTCCCCGCATCCATCATCGAAGCGCTGGTGACCTCACAACCTCAGCACCGCAGTGGATTCGCTCGAAGCCGCGGTGCCGCGCACCTACGGCGACATCGAGCAACGCCTGCCGATCGCGAGCAACACGCGGGCGAGCTTCGGCTTCACGGTGAGCCGCTCGCCCTTTCGAGTTCGTGTCACCGGTCAGACGCTTTCGATCTCGGCCGACGTCGAATACCAGGGACGCGTCTGGTATCGCCCGCCCATCGGCCCCGAGCTGAGCGCGGGATGCGGCGTGGGTGACGCGCCCCGTCCGCGCGTGCGCGCGACGCTCGTCTCGACCGGGCGGCTGACACCACGTTGGCAGCTACGCACCCAGCACACGCGTGCTCCGTCTGGAACCACTCCAGCGAGGGCCCCGCGATCGTTGCCGGCTGACCGTGCTGCGCATCGACGTCACCGACCGCGTGATCGAAGCGACCCGTCGCATGCTCGAACACAACGTTGCAGAAGTTCGACCAAGCGGTCGTCGCGGTGGCCGGTGCGTCCCAGGTTCGTCCAACTATGGGACAAGCTCCAGCGTCCGATCTGGCTGACCGAAGGCGTGTATCTCGAAATCAATCCGTACGCCGCACGGCTCGGGTCGGTCGGCGCGGTGGGCGACACCGTCATGGCGCGGCTGCGAATGATCGCGTCGCCGCGTGTCGTCACCGGCCTAAGTGACGGCCCCGTCTCTCCGCTTCCTCTGTTGAGGAGGCCGGCGAGGTCGGAAGCGGCGCGCACGTCGTCGTCGAGGCGTCGTGCAGCTACCCGGTCGCGACCGCCTTGCTGCGACGTGCTCTGGTGGGTCGCAGCATCGTGGGCGAGGGCCATCGCATCCAGATCCGCAGACGTCAGCTCACCGGCATCGGCGGCGGACGCGTCGCGCTCGGGGTGACGCTCGCGGGCCGCCTGCGCGGCAGGCTCTACTTCACCGGGACCCCTCGCCTCGATCCGGTTCACCATCAGGTCCACGTGCCCGATCTCGACTACGACGTGGGCACCGCGCAGATGCTGGTGGAGGGCTTCGGATGGCTCAAGGGCGTGGACATCCGCGACTTCCTGCGCGACCGTGCGCGCCTGCCCGATTCGGCCGTGGTCGGAAAGCTCAGTGGGCTCGCTCGAGAATGGAATCAACCGCTCACTCGCACCTGGGGTGACGCTGAGTGGGCGGATCCACGACGCACAGGGGACGAGTGTGCGCGCGACGACGCAGGACATCCGGATGCGCGCCGTGGCGGATGCGGAGTTCAAGCTCGCGATCGACCGCGGGCCCACGCTTCCGAGGCCACCGGAAATCGCGAGGTCGGAAGGGAAGTAGGGGCAGGGCGGGGTAATCAGCCCGAACTCCTCGTCGAGTCTTACCTCCTCCTCGTAGTGGAGTTTTCCTCGCGGACCACGACGCGCTTGCGTTAAGCGGATCGCCCGGACTTGCCGCGTCGCGCAGACGCGCGAAGGCGGGAAACGGGACAAACGGTCCCGTTTGATGTTCCAGAGGGTGCTTCTTGGTGCCCGGCGATGCCCGAGGAATCTCCTCCCTACTGTGTGGGAAGTTGGCGTGTGGCTTGGTAATCCGTTGCGCGACAGTCGCTTCGTGGTGACGGTGGTTAAGGTCTGGCAGTCAAGAGGTCGACGGTTCGATCCCGTTCAGCTCCACCATCTTGTCTGAGGCACTGTGGTCGACCAGTTGGGGACGGGCCCATCAATTCAGCCCTTACCTCACGATCCGCGCGAGCGCCGCCGCCGACGCCTGGATCGACGATTCGCGCCGCCCTCCAGTAGCCACATTGACCGCGACGATCTTGCCACGCTCGAGCACGAGCACCTCGCGATCGCTCAACCAACCCACTAGCTCAGCATGGGCGATGCGACGAACGGGCGCTTTCGACGCGCCCGGCACGTACACCTCGGTTACCGGCATTTCTGCAAGTGCACGGCGCAGCGATCGAAGCTCTAGCGTATCGGCATGGCCTACCTGCCGCACCGGCAGCTTCCCGTCGGGCGTCGCTGAACCAACCAGGGTGAGTGCCACGCGTCGGCCGCCCGGAGACAGCAGGCCCCTTGTGGTGGTGAACCCGACGTCGTAGTTCGGGGTGGGAAAGGTGCCGCAGGTGTTCGACAGAGTCACGGACGTGTCCCGGCTCGTGAATCGGACAGAGTCGCAACCGTTCTCGTATCCGTTCATCTCAACCGTCTCGTCGCGCTGGAGCAGCACCGAGCCGCGGGCCATGGCGTCCAACAGGGTAGACACGTCTCGATCAACGCCCTCATCCCAGTCCCCGCGGGCGTCCCGATGGATGACGATCTGGTGGCACGATCCGTATGGCCAATCGGAAGGAGGCTCGGAATCATCCCGAGCGCCGCTATCCGGCTCGGGGACGAGGTCCCTCCAGTCGTGATACCAATGCGTGAGCACCATGAAGTCGCGCGCCACGCCACCCGGCGCCCATAACGTCGCTGCTGGACACTCGAAGATCCCGGCCGGCTCCTCCGAGTACTGGCAGGGCAACCTCACATATGCAAGCACGAGTCGTTTGCAGCGACGGTCGAGCCCGGTCTGGAGCACCGAACGTCGTTCGCGCCTGGCCGCCCACGCGTGGCAAACGTCTCGACGACGAACAGCGATGCACCGTCGTCGCCGAGCAGCCACGAGCGATTCGCGTCGTTGGGAGCAGGCGGATTGATCGGGTCGTCGGAGGCCGCGCCTACGGTCGCCGTTCGCTTTCCGTCCCAGAGCCACAGCGTCCCGTCCTCCCTGGCGAGCATCATCTGGCCCCGGCTGTTGATCGCGAGCTTCTCAGGATAAATCGAGGCCTCGGGGAAGGCGCACGGGCGTCCCAGGGCGGAAGCCAGCTCGGATCGTACGGAACGGCGTCCTCACGCTGGATCACCCAAAGGGTCGCTGGCTTCGTGGGAGATGCCTTGGGATTTCCATGAGCGGATGGAATTGCCAGCACCAACGCCATGAGGAGACCGGCAACCGGCCCCGAAGCGAGTGCCCCTTCTCTCGCACGCAGCCCTCACTTCCCCAAATGGAAGTTAAGGATGGGCAGCTTGCTCATGGCGCCCGAGATTGTTCTCGGCGATGTTGAAGATCCCGATCTGAACTCCATGCAGCTCTTCAGCCCGGTTGATGAGGCCGATCGTGACGCCACGCTGCACACCGACGTAGTTCCCACCCCCGATGGACAGCCCGGTGAGGTCGTCGGTGCGCACGAACGACGCCGCCTGGATTCCCGTCATGCGCTGACCGCCGACGAACAATCCAGCCACGCTGATCCCCTGGATGCGTCCTGAGCGCCAATCGCGAGCCCGGACAGGCTGAGGCCAGAGACCTGCTGTCCGAGGACCCCTGCCGCCGATGTTCACTCCCGTCATGGGGCCGTACTCCGACCAGCCGAAGAGGCCAGCCAGGCTGACGCCCGTGAGCGGTCCGCCCCAGACCAGCGTACCGGCCTGCAGCCCGACCGCTGGATTGCCGCTCATGATGAGCCCGCTGACGTGAATGCCCGCCGCGTCCTGGCTTCCCACGTGAATGAGGCCGATCATGATTCCGCGCGATCGCACTGCAGCCACACTCGACAGGCTGAGTCCCAGGCCCCAGATCTCCGCCGACATAGGGGGCGACCAAATTGGCGCTCGGTTGGCCTGAGACTGAACCTCGATGCCATGCACCTTGGCGTTGGGGCTCGGTGCGCTCAGGATGACGAAGTTGAGCCCGTCCACCTGCTGCAGTTCCTCGTCGCGCCAATTGAATCGCAGGCCGTGGACGATCGGCGCGTTGCCGAAGCTGATCCCGGCGTTCTGGATCGCCAGATGGAGCGCCGTGTGGTTCACAGGCTTGGGCGGAGCGGAGGGAGGCGAGATCGCGGCCCCGTCCGAACCGGCGGAAACGGCCGGTGCGTCCTGGGCGGCCGCGCGGCGAGACATCCACTCCGCCACCTCGGACTTCCGGAGTTGGAAGGTCCATGACGACGAGTCCAGCAACTCCTGATAGCCGCTGTCGGGAAAGGCGGTGGCGTCGAGCGTGTAGTCGACCCCCGCGGCCACCGAGTCCTGGGTGCAGAGGGTTCGCACCAACTTCCCCGGTCCCAGCGCCAAGCGACGGTCTGCAGACGCGATCGGGGAACAGGCTCGTGAGATGGATGGCGATCCACAGCGGCCGGTCTTCCCGATTGGCGATCTCGAGCCAGACGCGCGGAAGATTGCCCCACTCTCCTTCCTCGGTAGGGGACTCGCGAAGGAAGAGAATGTCGTTGTTGAGTCCGCAGTCGACCACGTCGACCGACGCCCGAGACGATCGCCTCGGCGCGGCCCGGCGCACATCGGAATCCGCACTCTGGGCCATCATCACGAACGAGACGGTGAGCAAGAAAAAGCGGTGCGGGACGCACCGGCGGCTCCTCTTGAACGCGACCGCCGACGCCAGCGTCCGCGCCAAGACCAACAGACGCCTCCACGGTCGGAATTGCCACAACAATCATCGCCGGCTCGCAGCCGGTCGAGGTCGGTGTTGTTTCGAGACCGTGGTCCAGTCGAGGACCACACACCGCACTGTTCTGCCGTGGGATCAGGCTAACTGTGGGTGTAGGTTCTGCGTCGCTCCGCGTCGCGAACCGGAAGGCAGATATGCCGCGGGAAGCGCCCAAAATGGCTCGGACGTGTTACGGTTCGTCCCGGTTCGAGCCACCGTCATTCGAACTCGTTCTCGAACGGTCGCGTTTCATGCGCGCCGCCGGCTTATGGGCTTCATCGCGTGCTGGACAACGAGTTCTTCGCAGGCTGGTACTCCGGCTTTCCCATCTGCCAATAGAAGAACGCCAGCTGGTCGGCGGTCTCCCAGTCACGCTGCGCCCGTGTCGAGCCGACGCCGTGGCCAGCGTCGAAGTCCACTCGCAGCAGCACCGGGCGCCCGCTCGAGGTCGCCGCCTCCAGGTGCGCCGCCATCTTGCCGGGCTGCCAGGGCGCGACGCGCGGATCATTGATGCCGGTGGTGATCAACACCGCGGATACGCCGTCCCCTTCCGCACGTGCTGGGTCGCGTCCACCGCGTAGAGCGCGTGGAATCCATCGGGGTTGGTGGTCGTGCCGTACTCGAGCGAATTGGCGGGGCCATCGGTGGCGTGCTCGACCCTGAGCGCGTTGGAATCCCCACTTCGCTCAGCACCGTGCGGAACAGTTCGGGACGTTCGGTGAGCGCCATCCCCACCGTGATCGCCGCCGGCGCTGCCGCCTTCGATGGCCGTGGTGGCGGGCGAGCCGTAACCGTGAGCGTGCAGATACTCCGCGCAGGCGATGAAGTCGCGATGAGTGTTGGTCTTCTTGAGCAGCCGTCCGCCCTGGTGCCAGTCCTCGCCGAACTCACTCCCGCCGCGCACGTGCGCCACCGCCAGCACGCCGCCATCCTCGAGGAACGCGAGAAACCGCGCGGCGAACGACGGCTTGAGAGAGATGCCATACGCGCCATAGCCGCGCAGCCACGCGGGTTCTTCCCGTCCCGCGCGAGCCCCTCCGATGGATGATCGAGAGCGGAATCGGCGTTCCATCCGGGGCCGTCGCTTTCACCCTCCTCGGCTTCGTAGGCCGAGGTGTCCTCGCTCCAGGGTGGCGCGATGTCGAGCTTTGCGAAGCCCGACGCGTCGGAGCGATACCAGAGCGGCGGCGAGATCCAGCCTTGCATGCCATAGAGCGCGCCGGGCACCGTCGGATCGGTGACCGGCCCCGACACCGAGCCCGACATCGGCAGCGCCACTTCGCTGACCGCTCCAGTCGCGTAGTCGAGGCGGCGCAGGCGCCCGAGGCCACCGTCGAGATCGGCGAGGTAGAGGCCGTCCGCGGCCGCCGCGATTCCCTCGATCACGCGCTCACTGGGCGCGGCCGCCACGCGGGCGCGCGCGAGGTCTGGCGCCGCAGCGTCCACCTCCACCACCTTGTAGCGCGGCGCGTCCTTGTGCGTCAGCAGGAAGAGGCGCGAGCCCTGGAACGCGAAGGAGGTCACGGCGTCGGGAACGTCGGCCACCTTGCGCCAGGGCGCAGAAACGCCCGTCACCTTGTCGGCGGGCGCGATGTAGATCGTCGCCGCGGGATCGGCGCCGTGGCTGATCACCGCCATGGCCCACGGCGAGCCCGCGGAGGTCGAGACGAACGGGAAGTCCACTTCAGTGATCGGGATCGAGCCCTCGAGGCCGTGACCGATCAGGGCCACGTCGGACTCGGGATCGGTTCCCACGATGTGGAGATAGGCGCGGCTGTTGAGGAACCTGTCCGTCTCCTTCCCACCTGGCCCGAGCTTCGCGAAGCGGTTGTAGAAGAAGCCGCGCCCATCCGGCGTCCAGCTGGGACTCCCGTACTCGGTGCGGTCAATGGTATCGGCCGTTTCCTTGCCGCTCGCCACTTCGAGCACGTGGATGACGCTGTTCTCCGATCCCCCGGCGGAGACGCCGTACGCGAGGCGAGCACCATCCAGGGACGGTGAGTAGTAGTCAATGGCGTAGTGCGGCCCGCCCTTCGTCGCGAACCTGTCTGGATCCACCAGCAAGCGCTCGGTCGCCGTCAGCGTCTCACGCACGTAGAGCTTGAAGGAGTTGTCCGCGGGGCTGCGCTTCTCGTAGAACACCCGCTCGCCCGCCATCTGCACCGAAGCGATCGTGGTCCCGCCGCCGGTGTGGGCGTTGATCCGCTTGAACAGCGCTTCACGACCGGGGATCTGGTTCAGCACCGCTCGTGCGTGCGTGTCCTGACCGGTCATCCACTCGACGAAGCGCGGCGAGCGCTCTTCCATCCACCGGTAGTTGTCGGTCACCCTGGTGCCGTAGTAGTCGTCCACCACCGGCTCCACTGGCGCCACCGGCGCGGGCGGAATCGTCGCGGACCGCGCCGCGCGGCGGCACCCAACGAGATGGTCGCCACTCCCACGATCAGGATCCGCCGCACTCGCTCGATCATCGAAGCAACCTCCTCAGCCAGCACGATCGAATCGTCGCTTCAGGTCGCCTCCCGTGTCCGGGATACCGCGAGACGATTAGACTAACTGCAGGCGATCGTTTCGTCGCTATCCGTCACGAACGGGAAGTTCGCGGCGCTCGCCGGCTTCGTCAGCTCTGGAAGGCATTCGCGCAGAGCGCCGCCACCCCCGCCAGCCGGGCTTTCCTCGAGATTCTCGTGGACGGTCGACGAGTGTGGTCGCTCGGCACCAGCTGTCCTGGCGGCAAGCCCTCATCTCATCACATGGGACGGTCGCGCGGACAATGGCCGCCCAGCCGGAGACGGAATCTACTTCCTGCGCGTGAGCGGCCCGGGTGTCGCGTTCTCTCGATCCGTGGTCCGGCTGAAGTAGATCAGGTCGAAGGCTCTAGGAGGGAGCCTATGGTCACCGCTGTGGCGAGTCAGTCCCGCTCACGAACGAGGAGCAACACACACACCACCACGAGCCCCGCAACCGCTCCGACTATGAGCCAGCCAATCATCACCACTCCTGCGCCGGAACGACAAGGGGCGTAGCGGAACGACCAACCGAAATCGAAAGAAGGCCGGCGCCTCGCCTGGAGATGCGGGGACCTGATGATGTCGAGAGGCGCCGGCAACGATGGTCGGGCGAGCGGTCCCGCTGTCATTCATGGTGGCTAGCTGAGCGGCAGAATCGCCACGAAGGGTCGAATCGCCGCCGGGATCCGCACGCCCGGTTTTCGGGAAGCCCCAGAAAGGCTCGCCTGGTTCACCGCTCGGAGACGCGGCGAGACGAGATTCCGATCAGGAGCCGCACCGTCGTGGCCTCGTGCCGCGCCAACGACTCGTTGCACCGGGGCCCAGACATCACCAGGATGGATCGGGTGGGGCGTTGGCGGAGTTACAGGAGGTAGGTAACGTTCGCGCGGGACGAGGACTCGGGCGCGAGAGGGAGTCAACCACCACGACGCCGGAGGGTTGCGATCTCTCTGATATGTTCGGCGGCCGCGGCAGGGTCGTCACGTTTCATGAGGCCGCTCGTGACGGTAGTACACGGCGGCGGGCTCATCCGCGCCGCCGCCGTGACCACCCAAATATGCTACGGGTTCGCGATTGCGATCCTCCTCGAAGTCCGACTTCCTTCCGTCTCGATCCGATAGAAGTACATCCCCGTCCCGGAGACCCGCGGCACTGCGTTCCAGGTCCACCGCATGCGGTCCGGCGGCCATCCAGAGCCCGTCCACCAGCGTGTGCACGCGACGGCCACGGATGTCGTAGAGATGGATCGATACCTTCCCGTCCTTCGGCAGGCTGAATCCCAGCGTGCCTCGTCCACGGATCGGGTTGGGAGAGAACGCGGCCGTCAGGACGGCGGAATGCGCGCCGCCGACCGTCGCACCGAGCGCGGGCGTTTTGCGCGCCACGGCGAGCGTGCCGTCGTTCAACAGCACACAGCTATCCTCGATGATGTCGAGATGCGTGTCCTCGTTGGCGTCGACCAGCGCCATGCCGAGCCCGAAGTCCCCGGGACCACGTTGCCCACCGTGAACGAGCCGGTTCCGGTCCCGTACAGGACCGTCACGGCGCCCGGAGGGCCGATCCCGTTGGTGGCGCTGCTGGCCGCCGCGATATCGAGCTTGCCGTCCCCGTTGATGTCACCCACGCCCAGGTGATTCGTGCCTCCCGGCATGGGGTAGTTGGCCGACGAGCCGAACGACCCGCTACCGTCACCGAACGCTACGCTGACGCCCCCATCCTGCAATCGTGGCACCGCGACGTCGAGCTTTCCGTCGGCATTGAAGTCGGCGGTTTCGACATGGCGACCCGGATAACCCGATCCCGCCATGGTGGTCTTGCTCCTCATTCCCAAGCTACCGCCTCCTTGGTTCATGAAAACGACGACGACGGCCTTGGCCGGGTTCGCGATGGTGAGCTCCACCAACGTCGCGCAACCCATCGCCGTTCAGGTCGGCCGTGGTCAGGCCGCGCGCGTAGTTCCCCGCTCGATAGACGGTCGGGGTTCCGGGAACGTCCCGTTTACCTCCTGGTTGAATTGCACGTGCACGAACTTGTCTTCGCCCGTGATGAGGTCGACGAACCCGTCTTGATTCATGTCGGCCACCGTGAGGCCGTCGGGACCTGCACCAGCGACGGTCTGGGCCGCCTGGAACGTGCCGTCCCCATTGCCGAGGTTGATTCGAGGGCGGGCCGGTATAGTCTCCGGAACTGACGAGATCCTGCTTGCCATCGTTGTTCACATCCGCCGCGGTCAGGTAGATGAACTCGAACGACGTGACGACTTGCGAAGCGAATGTGAAACCACCGAGACCGTCGCCCAGGTAGACGTTGATGAGTGGCTGAACCCCGAACCCCGTACCCGCGGCCGTCCCAGGGCTGATGGCGACGTCGGCGTTGGCGTCGTTGTTGAAGTCAGCCACGGTGAGTCCCGGAGACCCGTAAGTGGCGAAGCACGATTGGGTGAAGGAAGCTGCTTACTGCGGGGGATGCTGTCCACGCGGCCAAGAAGCCGATGAGAGACAGCAACAGCAGCGGACGACTCGGAGCAGAGTGCATGAGTCACCTGGACAAGAGGCTCCTCAGACACGGCGGACCGAAAACGCTCCGGGGGTATGAGGAGCGCAAGACGATGCAGGCACGCGGGGGATCACGGGCCTCACCTCTTCCCAGGGGGCGGATTCGTAGGTGCGCGTCCCGGGGATCGTCTACGAGTATTCGCCCCAGTCCCAGGAAGCGTTCTAGATGGTGAAGACCGCCTGCGATCGTCGAGTGCCCCACAGGTGCAACATCCGTCCGTCCGCGGGCGTAGTTCCGCCGCCGCTCCCCCACGCCATGCCTCTCACCCTCCCAGGGAGGACCCATGAGCTCGACCAAGAACCCCGGGCGAGTCGCCGGGCTCTTCTACCTGCTCCTCCTCGCCGCCCCCGTTCGGCTGGATCTTTACATCCCGACCAAGCTGTTCGTCGCCGGGAACGCGACGGCGACGGCCAATAACATCGCGGCGCACGAGACACTCTTCCGCATCGGCATCTTCACCGACCTTTCACGCGGCACCATGGCGATCTTCGTGGCGCTGGCCCTCTATCGCCCGTTCAAGGGCGTCGACCAGTCCCTCGCCATTCTCATGGTGATCCTGGGCGCCTCTGATGGTGACTCCCATCTACTTCTCAATGTGCTGAACGACGCCGCCGCCCTGACGCTCGCGCGCGGCACCGACTTCCTGTCCGTGTTCGACAAGCCCCAGCGGGACGCCTTGGCCATGCTGTTCATCCGCATGCATCACTACGGCGTGGTCGCCAACGAGATCTTCTGGGGGCTGTGGCTCTTCCCGATGGGAATCCTGACCTACCGATCGCGCTTCAGTGCCGCGCTGGATCGGCGTCTGGCTGATCCCCTCAACGGCGGCGCTCTATCTGGTCTTGAGCCTTGCCGGCGTCCTCTTCCCGAAATACGAGGACCCGATCTCGAACTACGTCTTCCCGCTCCAATGCGGAGAGGCTGGCGTTCATGCTGTGGCTCATCATCAAGGGCGTGTCGCAGGACGCCATGGCCCGTGCGGCGGTGCGACTGAACTAGGCTCGGCTTTCAGCCCTCTGTCACGGGTGGGTCGTACGGGCGCTCAGTCGAACAGGTGGAACCGCGTGCCGAGCGTGAACACGACTCCGTCCTTCCCTGGGTCGTGTACTTGATCTCGCCGAACGGCTTCAACCGCCCGATGCTCGCCTTGGCGCCGAACAAGCACGTTGCCGCCGGTGTTCCACGATGCGTCGCCTTGGTCGGGATCGTGGTGGTAGCTGGTGAAGCCGCCGCCTGCGTAGAGCGCGACGACCGGCAGCGCGAGCACGGGGATGTGGCCATCGACCGTGATCGCCCAGTCGCTGCTGTTGTCCACGAACACATACTCGAGCATCGGGACCACGTCGAAGCTCAGGACCCCGATCGCAGCCCCAGCGCCAATCGACCCGGTCTCCGGCTCCGCGCGCCAGCTGGCGAACGCGAAGCGGCTCGACCACGCTGAGGGCGGCCGCGGGTCGTGCGGCGGTGAGGGCGAGACCGAGGAGCAGGGCGCAATGGAACCACCCACGGACGGGCATGGTGAGTCTCCAGGTTCAGGGCGGGAAGGAGGCGGACACGATCGATCGCCACTTCACGCTAACACCCCACCGCCGCCGGCCCATAACGACAGGCCCCGACCGCAATCGGCAGCGTCGCGGGCGTCGTTTCGGACTGAAAATCCCCGGGGTGCTGTGCCCCGGGGATCGATCCTGCCAACCTCGTCAGATTCGCTACCGGCCCGGAACTCAGATCCGCTTCGTGGGTACGAGCCGACGAGCCACGCCCTTTCCTTCCTCCAAGGAGGATCCCATGGTTCCGGCAATCCGACGTACCTCGACGCGGGCCGGGGTCGTGTTGGGCCTGGCGATGGTCGCGATGTGCGCCCCACCGTCTCGCGCTGGACACATTCCCTCTGCCGCGCTGAGCGAGGTGGACCCCTGTTTCATCTCCTGCCCGGCGGGCGACTCCCTCGATCGAGTCCTGCTGCGAAGGCTGAGCGACACACCCGACGAGTTCGTCGAGGTGCGGATCTCCCTGTGCGGCTGTCCTGGCGTCCACGTCGCCCCGCTTTCCGGCAACGACGCGTACGGGCTCGACAGCGCCTGCGTGCTGACCATGCTCACCGACATCAACGGCATCGCCGACTTCTTCCCCGCGCGGGAGGCGTGTGCTCCGGAGTCCCGATCCTGGTCACCGGGTACTCGGTGCCGATCGCGATACCGCTAGCAGCTGGGCGTCACCCGATCAGGATGGGGACCTGATCGTCAGCAGCAGCGACATGGTCGCGATCCAGCAGAAGATCGGGACCGCCGATCGCACTGCGGATTTCGATGGCGATGGCGTCGTGACGAGCGCGGACCTGGCGATCGCCGAATCCCACCTCGAGCACTCGGCGCTCGGGGCGGTCGGCGTGCCGATCGGCGGGGGCCGATGCGACCCGACTCAGCCAGAGCTGGCCCAATCCCTGCGATGGCCACGGCACGATCGCGTTTCGACTCGCGCGGCCCGAGGTCGTCACGCTCGCCGTCTATGACCTGACCGGACGCCTCGTGGCGGTGCCGCTCCAGGAGGTCTCTATGGGCTCGGGCCCGCATCAGATTGGGCTCGCACGCGGCGGCTCGCGACCGGGGTCTACCTCTACCGGCTCCGCGCCGGCGTCTTCAATGCCACGCGACGCATGATCGTTGCTCACTGATCGCCGCCTAGTGAATTGACACCGCCGGGCTGCCCGCGAATACATTTCCCCGGTTCTCGGTCGTCCGGGTTCTGTTATCCTCGACGTCGCCCTCTCGGCCTCTGGCGCGTGGAAGCGGAGGTCAACTTCCGACATAGGCGCTTTCCATGGCCGTGCACTCGGTGTTGCCCACATCGAAGCCGAGACGCCCGCGCTCGCGCGGCGTCGTCGCGCCACCAGATGGCAAGCTCGTCCGGCCCAACCCCGGGGCCGATGCGCTCGATCGGCCGAGGCTGATCCAGGCGCTCGCGGCGCACGCGGATCGCCCGCTCATCCTGGTGGTGGCCGAAGCGGGATATGGAAAGACCCAGTGCGCTGGCGATCTACGCGCGGACGCGCTTCGGCATCCTTGCGTTTGGTACTCGCTCAAGCCGTCCGACGCGGACCTTGTCGTGTTCTCGCGCTGTCTGCTCGCCGGATTCCGTCGCGAGTTCCCGCGTTTCGGACGGGCATTCGAGCGCGCGCTCGCCGAGGTGAAGCCCGGCAATCGCGCCGCCGAGATGCTGGCCGGCACCTTCGCCACCGCAGTGGCGGAGCTTCGAGCTCCGGCGGTCGTCACGGTGCTCGACGACTACCAGGAGGTGGCCTCGAACAGCCAGGTCGCCACGTTCGTGGGAACGCTCGTGCGGCAGATGCCGAAGCGCTTACGCTTGATCCGTGGCCGCGCGGTTCTGCCCGCGCTGCCGCTCGAGCGCCCGCGGGCGGCGGGCGAAGTGTTCGAGGTCGGCCCGGAACAATTGCGCATGACCCGCGAAGAGCTCGGCCGATTGTTCGCGGATGCCTACGATCATCCGCTGTCGGAGCACGAGCTCGACGCGCTGGAGCACACGACGCAAGGGTGGGCGACCGGCGCGCACATGATTCACGAGTCGCTGCGCCGCGCCGAGCGTGGCACGCTGGACGAGGTGCTCGAGGACTTCCGCGCCTCGAACCTGGAGCTGCACGACTACGTCACTGCCGAGGTCTATGCCCACCTCGATCCGCCCACCCGGCAGCTGCTGGAACGGACCGCACCGCTCGAGCGCTTCGACGTCGGATCTCGCGGAGCGGTTGACCGGGCGCCGTGGCCTGAGTCCGACTCTGGCGGCCTTGTGCGAGAGGGCCTGCTGCGCTCCTTCGGGGCCGGCGAGAGCGCGTCATTCGAATGGCAGGAGCTGGTCCAGCGCTTCGTCCGCCAGGAGATCGAGTCGCGAGCAGGCGATTGGCAGGCGCTCGAAGGCTCGGTCGCCGAGGCGCTGGCGGAGCGGGGCGAGATGGAGGCCGCCGTGCGTCACCATCTGGCGGCGGGACTCCACGAGCGGGCCGGCGGGTTGCTGCGTGATCTGGCGCCCGCACTCCTGCGCCAGGGGCGCGCACCCGACTGCAGGCGTTCCTCGGGCAGCTTCCGCGGAAATGCTGCGCGACGATGCACGGCTCGGACTCGCCATGGCGGATGCGCAACAGACGCTCGGAGCGTGGGACGAGGCCGAGCGCCGTTACGGCGAAGCTGCTCGAGCGCTGCCGCGCCGCCACCGCCGCCGGTGGCCAATGCGCGCGCAGGTCGAGTGCCGCGCGCTGATCGGCATGGGCAAGGTGCTCAACCTGCGCGGCCGCCACGAGCAGGTGCTGGGCATCGCGGAGCGTGGGCTCGCCATGGCTGAGAGCCTTCCGCTCGAGATCCGGGGTGCGACTGCTGCAGATGAAGGCCGGAGCCCACTATTACCTCGGGTCAGTTCCAGGCCGCGATCCGCATCCTCGATCAGGTCCGCGAGCAGCTCGCGGGGACGAGACGAGCCCGATCTGGTGGTGCCGACCGTGCACAACCTGGCGGTGGCCTACGCCTCCCAGGGTCGCATTCGCGAGGCCTCGGACGAGTTCCGCTTCGCCTCGCTCAGGTCCGCGGCCCCGACTCGCCACGCGCGCCGCTCTACCTTTCGAACCTCGCCTTCCTTCTCACCGAGCTGGGGGACCTGACCGAGGCGCGACGGGCCGCCGAGGACGGACTGCTCGCGCGCGCAACGATTCTCCAATCGCGCGCAGGAGTGTGTGTGTCATCAGGCCCTGGCGCAGATCTTGGCTCAGAGCGGAGACCTCGAGGGGGCGCTGGCGGACGCTGCGGCGCGCCGAGGAACTGAACGCCGAGCTGAGGATGGAAGTCATCTGGGCCGACCTGCTGGCGCTCCGAGGTCGCATCTTCTGCGCGCGTGGCGAATACGGCCGCGGCGCGGATTTCCTTCGCCAGGCGATCGAGCGCAGCGCCGGAAGACAGGATGCCCCGCGGCTACCGGATTTCCAGGCCTCGCTGGCATGGTGCGAGCTGCGAGCCGGACGCGTCCTGGCGGCGCGCGAGCTGCTCGCCCGCGCTGGCGCGGCGAGTGGAGACGAGCGAGGACGCGCTGCTGCGCACCCGCGTGAACTACTGGCTGGCCGAAGCGCTGCTCGCGATCGGCGCGCCGGGCGAGGCCGAGCCGCATCTGCGCGTGGCCCTGGAGCTGGCGCGCGAGCGTGGCTACCTGCACTTCATGCGCACGCAGGCGCGCGAGGAGCCGGCGCCCCTGGTGTTCGCCCTGGGGCGCGGAATCGAGCCGGACCTGGTCTCGAGCGCGCTGGTCGAGGCGGGCCCGGGCGTCGAGTCGGCCTTGCTCCAGATGGCGACCGAGGAGACGCGCGTCGGGTGAGGCGGCGATCGCCGTGCTCGCCGAGGTCGGAGGCCCGCGATCCCGCGTCGAGCTCGAGAAGGTTGCGCGGACGCGACGGTCGCTTCAGCCCGCGAGCCGCACGGCGCTCCGGCATATCGACCAACGGCTCTCCCGGGATTGCAACCCGCGCAGCGCTCGGGAGGAGCTCCGCGGCTCATCCTGTTCGGGCGCCCGCGGCTCGAGGTGGATGGGCGCGCGGTTCCGACGTCGGCCTGGCGAGCCCAGCGCGCCTTCCATCTGCTGCTGTACCTGTCGCTGCATCCGCGCGGCTCCAGCCGCGACCAGCTGCTCGAACACTTCTGGCCCGGACGCCAGGCGGCCGCCGGGACGACGCGATTTTCACCCGACGCTTTCCTACATCCGTCACGTGCTGCCCGGCTCCGAGACCCAGCCGATTCTGCACGAAGCGGGTCTACTACCGCCTGAATCCCGCCTATCCGCTCACGACCGACGTCTGGGATTTCGAGCGGAAGCTCGACGAGACTCGAGGGTTTCCGCTCGGAGGATGCTCGTGCCGCGCTCGAGTCCGCCCTCGAGTTGCGCGGGGGACTTTTCTCGACGGGCTGTACGCCGACTGGGCCGATACGCTCCAGGCCAGCATGCGCGACAAGCTCGAGCGCGCACTCATCCGACTGGGCGAGCTACGCGCCGCATCCGGGGAGTACGAGCTGGCGCTCGAGGCGTTCCGAAGAGCCGCAGAGCTGGATGCCTATCGTGAATCCACTCGCCTCGACGTGATCGAGTGTCTGTCCCGACTCGGAGATCGGCGCCCGCGGTGATCGAATACGAGAAGCTCAAGGAGACGCTGCGGAGCGAGCTGGGCGTAGAGCCGCTTGCCGAGACCGAGCAGACCATGCGGCTGCTCCAGTCCGGTGGAGGCCGCCCCGAGTGGCCCGCGAGGCCGAAGCCACTGATAGCCGAATCCATTCGGCCCGTTCCGGTTGCAGCGATCAGTCAAGTCGCGCGCAAGCTGCCGCGACGAGGCTCTCGAGCATGAGCCGCAAGAGCTGCCCGAACGCTGCGCGGGCTCCCGCCGCCCGCGAACGACACGCGCGGTGTGGCTCCTGCTTGCGCTTCTGGCACTGCCTGACGCGAGTCGCGCCGGGCAGCCGTACATCTGGGACCAGGACGACGACCACATCGACGATCGCATCGAGACCGTCCACCTCGCTCGGGCTACGCCTTCTCTTTCGAGAACGCCGACACGCTCGCGCGCCAACGGTTCCAGCGTCGAGCGCGCGGGCGCCCTGCTGGCCTACGGGGCGTACGTGGTCTATGACCATCCGGTCACGCAGGCCGACCTGACGGCGCTGACGCTCGTCGGCCTGCCGGTGCTGAACCGGATCGAAGCCGTGCCGGCGGTGCGCACGCTCGGCTCCTTCCCCAGGTGCAGCTCGCCGCCACGCGGACCGGAGTGGTGCGGGTCGAGGCGGTGCCCCTCCTCTACCCGATGCTCCACGATAACGTGGGTGCGATTGGCGCGCGCGATCCCTCCGAGCAGGTGTTCCCCACATGGTCGGGCGCCGGCGGTCCGCAAGGAGAAGGGGTTACGGTCGCGGTCCTTGACGACGGCGTCAATGACCAGGCCGAGGCCGCGATGGCCGGGGCACGAATCACTGGCGGGCGCGTTCGTGGGCGGCGCGTCCTTCATCGCGTCGGATTCCACGCTCGACACCGGGCGCGACGCGAGCTTCAACCCATCCGATCACGGGAGCGGGGTCACGGGGGGCATGGCACGCACGTCGCCGGCATCGTGCTCGGCAGCGGCGGCCCCTCCGGCTTCGCGCGGGGCGTGGCCCCGGCGGCGCGACTCGTCGACGTGAAGGTGCTCAACGAGACCGGATCCGGCACCGAGCTCCCCGAAGCCCTCGATTGGTGCATTCACAACGCGCACCGCAACTGGGGGTGGCCGGATACGAAGGGATCGACGTGATCAACCTCTCGCTGTCGAGCCCGGACGAGAGCGACGGCAACGATCTGGCCTCGCGGCTCGCGGCGGCCGCGGTCCAGGCGCGGCATCGTCGTGATCGCCTCGATGGGCAACGACGGCCTGGATGCGCATGTGCCCTCGCCGGCAGCCGGTGATGGCGTGATCGCCGTTGGCGCCCTCGATGCTCAGCGCACGCCGCGGGACGAAGACGACGTGTTCGCCTCGTTCAGCAATCGAGGTCCACGGCAGCAGACGGCGACGCCGACGTCGCCGACGAGCTCAAACCCGATCTCCTCGCGCCCGGAGTGGCCGTGTTGTCGGCCGATGGCGATGAGACCACCGATGGACACCAGTACGTCCGGCGCACCGGCACGTCGATGGCGGCCGCCCTGGTGAGCGGCGCCGCCGCGTGCCTCTTGTCGGCCAATCCTGCTCTGACCCCCGGCGCCATCGCGACGTTGCTGCGCGAGACCGCCTGGCGCGGGACGGCAGGACTGCCCTCCGGAACGTCAGGATCCGATCCGCGCTGGCAGGCGGCGCGGGGCTTCGGGGCGCTCGATCTCTACGCGGCGAAGCTCGAGCTGCAGGCCGACGGCCGTTCACAGATCACCCGGCTCGAGCTGGAGTCCGATCCGTCGACGATCACCGCCCGAATCCGCACGCAGCGCGAGATGGGGCAGGCTTCTACGCACTCGAGCGCGCGCCCGACCTGGCCGGCGTGCCTGGCGCGTGGGCCGCGGTGGACTCCGGGGCGGCGACGGGCGACGGCAGCCTCGACGATCCGGTCGATCGTCAGGTCTACCCGCTCACGTGGAGCGTTCCGGTCGGGGAGCGCGGGGCTCCGTTCTGGTATCGCGTCGCGTGGACGGAGGCTGGCACTCGGAGCGCCACCGCGGCGCGGCGCTTCGTGAGCCCGTCCGGACCGAGCGCGGCCACGCTCCTGGTCACGATCGTGCACAACGCCTACGACACCGACGTGGACGCCGCGATCGAGGCCGGCGGCGGCGCCGTGACGTTCCCCGTACCGGGCACGACGGCCGCGGTGAGCAGCGACTGGGTCGACGGCACATCCACCACCGGGAATGTCGCGTGGTCGTTCCGCATCGAGGTGCCCGCCGGCTCGGCGGATCTGTGGCTGCCGCCCGGTCCCTCCACGCCCTGGACGCTGCGTGTCGGCGAGGGAGGGTTCGTCAACCGGAGTGGCCGTGTCACCGACTACCGTCTGGTTTACCACCTCGAAGGCGGCGACGTTACCTACACGGGCGGCCCGATGCCTCTTCTCACGATCGAGGGGCAGACCGTGACCGCCATGATTCCCCAGAACACCGTGGACGTGGGTCCGTCGCGCACGACCACGCCGGGCCTGCGCGCAGGCCCCAACCCGGTGGGGGCCGGGGCTCGGTCCGCTTCACCACGTCGGCGTGTCGGAGCGGGAGGTGGAGGTGATCGATCTCGCGGGTCGAGCCGTGGCGCGCGTCCCACTCGTGTCGCGAAGCGGCGGGTGCGAGGCATCCTGGTCGCTCCGCGACGCCGCGGGCGCGCGCGTGCGTCCCGGAGTCTATTTCGCGCGCGAGCGTGAAGGCGGCTGGGTCCGGTTCGTGGTGCTCGTGCCCTGATCGCGGGCGACATCTCGCCTGACTCCCTTCAGGACGGGGCCCCGGGGATCGACATCATCCCCCGGGGCCCGCTGACTAGAGCCCCCGGATCTTCATCAGCGGATTGCCAGCACCTTACCTATCAGGAGCTGCCCGTCCGTCTCCAGTCGGTAGAAGTACATCGCGCTCGGCACCCGGTTGCCGCTCCCGTCGAGTCCGTCCCAGCGCGTCTCGTGCTCGCGCCCCGCGGAGCGTTCCGTCGACGAGCTGTCGCACGTGACGTCCCTGCTGATCGTAGATCGCCAGTCTCACGTGACCTTCCCGAGGGATGGCGAACCGGATGCGCGTCGAGCCACGCGTCGGATTGGGCGAGGCGGGCGCGAGCCACGCGTTCGCCGTAAGGCTGGAGCCGGGGACGCTCGTGGTGCTCGTTCCCGGTCCATCCGAGACCTTCGGATCGGCGACCATGCTGACCGCCGCCGCGTTCGCGTCGGGCACCGCGACGACCTTGAGAATCCCAGGATCGGCGTGGCCGTGAAGAGCCCAGTGCCGTCACCCACGATCGTGAAATCACCCAAAGACAATCCCTGCGAGGAAGCAGGTCTCCCCGAGCCACCCAGGAGCGTCGCGGCGCCGTAGAAGGCACTGCCCACTCCATCGAGGCCGGCATCGGCGTCCGCGGTCGACTGGTCCGGGTAGACGATCAGCTTGAGGGTCGCGCGGGCCTGATCGCTCGCTCCGGCTGTGAAGGTCTGGAACGTGCCGCTCACGTAGGTGACGGTCACCAGGTCGGGCGCCGGCCCCGGAACCACGGTGCGCGTGATCGCGAACTTCAGCGGCTGCGCTTCAGTCCCCACGTTGGCCCATGGCCGGACGGCAGTTGCTCGGAAGATACCGTTGCCCCCGGCCGCAGCGCATCCGTCAGTCTCGACGTGGGTGAACTCGTCGCCGTTGAGGACCCCTCCGGCGATGCGCGCCTCGTTGGCCGGGTTGTCGGGATCATGCTCGACGATGTACGCGACGAGGTTGTCCGGTGGACGCCCGACGGTCATGGTGTCGTAGTGGCCACCGGCTGAAGGCGTCGACGAACACGGGAACCACCAGTGCATGTCGATGCGGTTCCTCGACGCCGTCGATTGAACGTGAACATCGGCAGAAGCGTGATGAGCACTGATCGCGCACCAGACTCCAGCCAGAACGAGTGCGGCTAAGCGGGTTCGCAAGCTCGACGGTCCCATTGCGGCGTCCTCCTTGGTGGGGCGTGGCTCGGCAGCCAGTCACCAATGGGAAGCTCACGCTGGGGTGTTGAAGAGAGCTTGACTCACCCGCGTAATCGGGCAGGTCCCTTGGGCTTGGAACCGCGCGTCCTGGCTGGTGTAGATTCCCGACCCATGACGACCTACGCCATCCGCTTTCGTCAGGCGCGGCCTGACGACATGCTCGGCTGCGCTCGCGTCTTCCTCCGTGCCGCCGCCGACCTGGCGCGGCGCCAGGGCGGAGTCGTCCCCGACACTCCGGCGCGCGACATGGCGTTCGCGCTCGCGCACCTCCAGCGCACCGATCCCAGGGGCTTCCACGTGGCGGAGCGGAACGAACGCGTGGTGGCGTTCGCCTCGACCATCCTGCGCGGGAACACCCATTTCCTCTCGATGTTCTGGGCGTTGCCTTCGCTCCAGAGCCAGGGCATCGGTCGGCGCCTGCTCACTCGCGCCTTCGAGCGTCCAGGGGCTCCGGCCTCGGCGGTGCGCTGTGTGTTCGCGTCGCTCGACCTGCGCGCGCAGTCGCTCTACCTCACTTCGGCATGCGGCCGCGCGGCATGTTCTACATGCTCAAGGGCACGCCCCGGCCTGCCGCGCGTCCGCGATTCGCGGTGGAGCTGGAGCCGATCGGCGCCCCCGGCACGACCTCACGCGAGATGCTCGCGATCGCGGCGCGCTTCGACCGAACCTTCCGCGGCACGCGTCGCGATCCGGACATTCGCTTCATCACGACGCTCCCGGGCGCGCACTTCTTCCGAGCGCGCGCCGGCCGCACCACCCTGGGCTACGCGGTGATCAACCCGCGAGGGCGCGTGGGACCCGCCGGCGTGATCGATCCGCGCTACAGCGCCGGCCTCGCCTGGGCGATCCAGCGAGCGGCGCGGGAGATGGGCGCCGAGACCATCGTGCTCACCGTGCCGGGAATGAACACGGGCGCGCTCGACGCCTTCTTCCGCGCCGGCTTCAAGACCGTGTTCTTCGGCGCGTGGATGGCCGCCAAGCCGGTCGGATCCTTCGAGAGCTACGTCCTCGCCGGCGGCATGCTGCTCTAACTCTCCGCTTGACCACGAAGGTCACCAGCAGGTAACCCCTCAAACGCGCCGGTGCCCTGCCGATAACGACAGCGCATGGCTCGGCATTCGCCCCAGAACACGAAGGCCTCTTCCAAGGCCACGATGATCGCGGGAGCACTGGTGCTTGTCGCGATCGCCGCCATCGGTGCGACCCTGGCGTCGTCCAACTCCGCGCGTCGAGCGTCACGCGAGCTGGAAGCGCCGATCGCGGCCGTGGCGAACGTTCACACGACTGGCGCCACGGCGCTCTTCTCAGACGAGTACGTGGCCTCACTCATGGACATCCCGGAGTTCGCGACGCGGTCTCGATCCGGCACGGTCGCGCAGCGGCGCGAGCTGGCGATGACGCTCGCTGCCCGCGGGGTGTCGCGCCTCGACGACGGAGCTCTCGCGCAGCGCTCATCACACCTCTCGGCCGTCCTGGATCGCCTGGACGATTCGCTGTGCTTCGCCGTCGCGGTCGGGATGCCGCTCTCCTCCGAGCAGTGGAGGCGGTTGATGGCGGCCATGGCCCAGTCGGATTCGCTCGGGACCTGGTCCGGCGAATGGGAGAGAGCCTATCGCGCGGCGATCGTCGCGGAGCTCGATCGTCGGCCGACTCGCGCTCGCGACCCCGTGGCATCGACCACCGCCGTCGCGGCGCTCCGCCGCGTCTGCAACGATGAGGAACGCGAAGTCTTCACGCGGGCCGGAGGGGGTGGGAGCTCGTTGGCCGATTTCGCGGCGGGATTGAGGCTCACGTACCACAAGCTGCCCGAGCTGTCCCGTGCGGAGCAGAACGCCGTTCTCCGGCTGATGGTCCAGGGGCCCACGGCTTCGAACTGAAATCGGAGCTGGGAACAGCTCAATTGGACCGTCGACCGTCCGCGATTACCAGGAGACCCGGGCGGCTCCTTCAGGGTCGCCACGGCCCACGGGGTAATGGGGAAGCGCTCTTCGCGCTCCGTGAGCTCGATCGGCAGGCGGAGCGCCATCGCCTGATCGGCCTTGAGATGCATGTGCGCGAGCAGCTCGCGCGCGGCGGCGAGATTCCCCCACCACCGCACATCCGCCTCGAAGCCGTGGCGCTCGAGCAGGCGCGCGAGCCCCTGGGGCGACCAGCGGGTGTAGTCGCCGTAGAGCTCGGTGGCGTGGAGCGGAACCAGAAAAGGCGTGGTCACCAGTGCCACGCCGCCCGGCTGGAGAATGCGCGCGACCTCGCTCAAGGCGCGCTCGGGGTCGGCGACGTGCTCGAGGGTCTGGTCGAGGATGACCAGATCGAAGGCACTGCTCGCCAAGCCCTTCAGATCCTGCACGTCGTGCGCGGGATACTCGAGGAGCGTGTAGCGCGCCGCTCCGAGGAAGGAGCGCAGGACCTCGTTGCTGCGCCCAGATCCCGCCACCGTCTTGCCCCGCCAATCGCGGCTCCGCAGCCATTCGGTGAGGTCCTGATACATGGCCCAGCGGTTGGCGAAGTTACCCGCCGGATTGGCGAACCGATCCCAGGCGCCTGCTTCGGCCAGCCGCGCACCCGCTCTCAGGGCGCCGGGTCGGCCGTCCCGGGCCGAGCGGAGCACGAGCGCGCCCGCCAATAGCGCTCCGGACAGCGCCAGGGCGATGGGGAGCACCGAATGCCGAGAGGAGTCCCACAGCAGAAAGATGCCGAGCGCGGCCGGTCCGAACGCGACAGCGATCAGGACCAGATCCCGAAAGTGGGGCGCGATGCGGTAGGGCTGGATCACGTGAGCCTCGCGGGAGCGGCGCTCGTCATCACGGCGGATTGCCCTGATATTACCGCTGGAAAAGGCGAGGCGCCACCGGGTGCGGGTTCCCTAAAGTGGCGCCTCTGGCAGCGACTCGCCCCGCCAGGGAGCCGCTACGGGTAATAGTCCACGCCGGTTTGGGTCACTCGGAAGGGCAGGTGCCAGGCCATCATGTCGAACGGAAGCTTGTCGTCGTAGATCGAGCCGTGGGACATGGCCTGGATCCCGAAGTGCCTGAACCCGCTCCACGCGCTGGTGACCCACGTGAAGCTGTATGTATCGTCCAGGTTGTTGCGCAGTCGATGGCGCCAGTCCCAGCGATGGATGTAGACGGGATTGTCGGCACGCACCGTGGTCACCGTCACGGTCACCGAGTCGTTGACGCCGAACTGGATGATGTGCCGAAGCGACATCCACTGGAGCGGATCGGTGAGGGTAGTATCGACGCCGGACGCGCTCCGGATGCGGAGGCTCACGATGCGTGTGATCGCGCCCGGCGTCGTGACGAGCGCTCCCGTGACCGCGATGACCCTCCATTCACGGTCGAGGCCCAGCGCCAGGCGCTGGAGCATGACCTTGCGGGTGAGAGTCTTGTCGATCGGCTTCAGGATGCGCGTGGTGTCGGCGCGCGTGCTGTCGGACGGGCTCGCCGGAACGATCACCAGCGTGCCGGTCAGGTGCTCGGTGAGGGTGGCGACGCAGAACTTGGGATGGGCGGTCGCGTCCGTATCGGACCACGCGAAGCTCCACGTCCGCGCCACGCCCGTGATCCGCTGCCACCAGGTGAACGGCCGGATCGCCGCCTGGATCGATGCGATTCCAGGCGCGGGGGAGAGCCTCTCGGCGTTCACCTGGGTGCTGTCCACGGCGAGACCGTCGTCCACGAGCGTCGCCGCGGCGACCAGAGTCGACGCCACCTCGGCGGCATCACTCGACTGCGGCGGATTGGGGGCCGTGGTCGACTTGCCGCATCCATTGATGAGGATGGCCAGCGCGACCAACGTGGTCCCGAAGGCAATCGAGGTCCAGCTCCAACGCATGCTCCCTCCCGGTGAGTGCTTCGGGATCGGTCTCGTGAGTAGTGCAACCACGTCGGGAGCTTAGGTGGGAGCGAATCGGCAATCTGTAGGCGGGCGCCTCGATCTGGTGTCGGGCGATGTCCTACACGGCGCGCCGGGTCAGCGCACGCCCTCGTCTTCGACCCAGCGGATCGCTGCGCGCAGGAGCTCGCTGGCGCTGCCGAGACCGAGCTTCTCCTTGATGCGCGCCTGGTAGGCCTGGACGGTCTTGACGCTGATGCAGAGCGATCCGGCGATCTCACGCGTGGCGCGTCCTTCGCCGATCAGGCGGAACACCTCCAGCTCGCGATCGCTGAGCTGCGTGACCGGCCGATTCCTCGCTCACCGGCGCTCCGGTGACGAACCGCGCCGCGAGCGACTCGGCGACGCGCTCGCTCACGGCGATCTTCCCCTCGCGCATTCGACGAATGGCGAGAATCACGCTGCGCGAGGCCTCGCGTTTCATGACGTAGCCGCGCGCTCCGGCCCGCAGGGCCCGCTCCGCGTAGAGATCCTCGTCGTGCATCGACAGCACCAGCACCATGAGGCGCGGATGCGCCTGCTTCAGATCACGGATCAGGTCGAACCCGACCCGCTCGCCGAGCGGAGAGGTCGACGATCGCCACGTCGGCCTTGGCCGCTCCGATCCGCGCGAGGGCGGACGCCGCGCTGGCTGCCTCGCCGCACACGCACAGGTCGGGTTGTCGCTCGATCAGGCCGGTGAGGGATTCGCGTACCAGCGGGTGATCGTCGACCACGAAGACGCGGGTGGGTGCCGTGCCGGTCATGGGCGAGGCACGCTCGCACATCACGACGGTGCCGCGCGGGATCATGGAGCGCGCCTCGAACGTTCCACCCATCACCGCCGCGCGGTGCGCCATGATGCGCAGCCCCATGCCGGGATGGCGCTGGGCGGGCTCGGGGATGCCGATGCCGTCGTCCCGCACCGTGAGTCTCAGACGACCATCCACGCGCTCCAGGCTCACGGCCACCGCCTGGGCGTGGCCGTGCTTGATGGCGTTGGTGATCGCCTCCTGCGCGATCCGATACAGGTGCGTCGCGGCGAAGCTGTCACCGATCTCCACGGCGGGATCTCCGCGGTACTCGCAGCGCATCGGCGTGAGCGATCGGGTGTGGGCCACCAGCTCGCGCAGACCCTGCGTCAGCCCGCCGCCCTCGATCTCGACCGGATCGAGGCCGCGGGACAGATCCGCAGGTCAGCTCGATGGCCTCCTCGACCAGGGACACCAGGCGTGAGGCATCGACGGCCTCGTCAGAGCCTCGCGCGTCGAGTCGCTCGTGCAACACCTGGCCGGCGAGCGCGGTGCCGGTGAGCAGCTGTCCGAGACTGTCGTGGAGATCGCGACCGATGCGGCGGCGCTCGCGCTCCCGACTTCGAGGATCTCGCGTTCCAGACGCTCGCGCTCCGCAATCTCCTCGGTGAGGGCGATCGTGCGCGTGCGCACCCGCTCCTCGAGACTCCGTTGCATGAGACGCAGGCGGTTGATGAGCGTCACCACGACCAGATAGAACGCCAGGATGATCGCGGCATTCCAGGCGGGCACATAGGCGTGCGAGTAAACGGCGCCCGCGGCGAAATCGCCGATCAACCAGGCTCCCACGCTGAGAACCGAGATCGTCACGGCGAAGGCGGCGCCCACGAGCCAGGCGGCCATGGTCACCGGCACCAGGTAGAACGTCGAGAACAGGATCTCGTGGCCCGTCAGGTAATCGGCGGCTCCGACCACCACGAGCATCACCAGGGTGGCCGCGACCGCAAGCTGTCGCGGCGGCCATGACGCCGCGACGAGCCGGGAGGTCTCCGGCGGGATTCGGGCTTTCATCGCGTGCGGCGGGAAGGGGGCGGGAGACACGGCGTCGCGCGCTAGTTTCCGCCTCCGAGCTTCCCGCGCGATCCACGCGCTGGGCGAAGACGTCCCAGCCAGTGTCTCCGCGCCCGTCCTCCCACGTGATGATCGCGCCCCCGGAGCCGTCGGGTACGAGACGTGGCGCGGCCTGGTCCTGGTCGGCCGTGCAGACCGCCACTCCTTCGGCCGCCCATTGCGCGGCGCCCAGGGCGCTCACGCGCTGCGCGTAGACATCGCTCGCTCTCCCGCGGCCATCCTCCCAGGTGACGATCGCACCGCCGCGGCCGTCGGTGACGAGCGTCGGTCGACTCGGCCGGCCGGGCGCCGCACACAGCCTGACGCCCGTGGGACCCCACAGCAGAGTGCCGCCCGACTCCACGCGCTGCGCGTCGATCTCGGCCCCGTGTCGTCCCGATGGTTCTCCCAGGTGACGATCACGCCACCCGAGTCGTCGGAGGCCACGGCGGGTGCCACCTGATCACCCGGCGCCGCGCAGAGCGCGACTCCGTCGTCGGCCCAGCGGGTCTGTCCATCGGTGCCGATCCGTTGCGCGTAGACGTCGGCCGTCGAGCCGCGACGGTCTTCCCACGCGATAATCGCGCCACCCGCGCCGTCAGACGCGATGGTCGGAAGGCCGAGCGCGCCCCGCGGAGTCGCGCACACCGCCACGCCGTCCGCCGGCCATTGCAGCGCGCCGCTGCTGTTCACCCGTTGCGCGTAGACGTTGGTCGGCAGGGTGCGCGAGTCCTCCCAGGTGACGATCGCGCCGCCCGTGGCCGTCGGAAGCGATGGCCGGCCGGGCCTGGATCGCCGCGGCCGTGCTGAGCGCGACCCCGTCGTTCGCCCAGCGCAGCGCCCCCGTCCCGTCGATCCGCTGCGCGTAGATGTCGAAGCCGCTTCCGCCGCGACCATCCTGCCAGGCGACGATCGCGCCGCCGCTCCCGTCCGAGACCGCGGAGAGGTTCATCTGGCCGCCGAACGCGCGGCACACGACGATGCCGTTGGGATTCCACAGCGGCACTCCCGTAGCGCTGACGCGCTGCGCGTACGTCACGAGTGGGCCGCCGCCGCGCTGCATCCGACCACAGGATGATGGCGCCGCCCGCGCCGTCGGCGATGATGGCGGGCGCGATCTGGTGCCGGTCCGCCGTGCAGATGCCGACGCCGTTCGGCGTCCAGCGGGTGGTGCCGTTGCCGTCCACGCGCTGCGCGTAGATGTCGGCGTCGCTGCCGGTGCCGATGGTGCGACGCGAGTCCTGCCACGCGACGATCGCGCCGCCCGCACCGTCGGTGGTGATGGCCGGATCCCACTTGTGCGTGTTCAGCCGTGCACAGCGGAACGTTGCGGTAGGGATCGTCGGGCCACGCTGCATGGGCATCGACGTGGAGAAGGGTGAGGGCGGTGACTGCGGCGAGGGCGCAAGGAGCTCTGGGTGCCACGGAACTCTCCCCAAGCGCGGCCTGCGTTCAGGAATCGAGAGGCCGTCGCGCCACCCCGGTCACGCGACGCCGGCCCCGGCCGGACGAAAACGAGGCTAGCGGATCGTCCGACGCGCGACGAGAGATTTTCGCGACGCGAGGTTCCGACGTGGTCCTCAGGAGGCGTAGTCGGGCATCGCGACCTTCACCGACTTAGTGTCGTGCACCTCGATGTCGCTCTTGGGGATCAAGTCGTTGTAGCGGGTCACGGAGAACGAGAAAGGGGTCGACTGATTGCGGTCGACGATGAGGATGTCCGTGTCCAGGGTGCGGAAGTTCCCGAACTGCGCGCTGCCGTGCCTCAGATAGACATAGTTGCGAGCCGTCGACTTGGGAGCGTCGATGGGCCGCCCCGTGAAGTTCAAGCGGATGCCGTTGGCGTCCGTCTTGACCGAGGCGAGCGTGCCGTTGACCCGGGGGGCGGGAACAAGCCGAACGGCTTCACCATGATCCGGTTGCCGGTGACGATCATGCTCTGGTTGGGCGGCATCGTGATCAGTTTCTCGAGATGGAAAGGCGGCATCTGGATCATCTGCGTGGCCGGCAGGAACCCGAGGACCTTCACCCGGTCCGCGCCCATCACCAGCGTGTTGGTCTTCTGATCGACGCTCAGGTGGCTCAACATCTGGAACGTGATCCAGATTCCCATTCGCATCTTGCCGGTGATCTCGATGGGATAGTCGTTGTCCTCCTGCACCAGCTTCACCTTGAGGTCACGCAGCTTCGACCCCGGATAGTTGAAGATGCTCTCGTTCATCATTCCTTGCAGCACTTCGGGGCGAACCATCACGCTCGATTGCTGGAGCGTGAGCACGAATGAGCTGGGGTCGTCGAACTTCACCGCGCTGCCCTGGATGGGTTCGGCGCGCAGCGCCATGTCGGAAGCGTCGACATACACCTGGTTCGACCACTTGAAGCGGACGTTCTGGAGCCGGATCGAGACGCCGGGTGCCGTGGAGACTTTCGAGGTGTCGCGCTGCAGAAACGCGCTCAGGAGCTTGCCCGATTGAACCTCGATGGCTCTGCCGCGCCTCGCGCTGCTGGTAGAGAAGGAAGCTCTCCGCGCCGACGATTGTAAGAAGCACGGCCAGTGAGCAATCGCGTCCAGAGAACGTGATGTCCTCCAAAACCTCGAAAAACCGTGGTGGCCATGGCGTTCCTCTTGGTCGTGGGCGAAACGCGAATCCAGCGCAAGTCCAAGCGCAGAATCCACGCCAGCCGCGGCAAGGCGGACGACAAAACCAGGGTCCGGGGGTCCTGGAGGCGCTTCAGGAGGCGAGGGAGGGGAGTCACTCGAAGACGGCCTTCCATGTTACCTTTGGGCTCCCACAAACTCACGAAACGGAATCGGCCATGACCCACCTCACCGAGCAAGCTTGTGTGCCCTGTCGCGGCGGCGTTCCGCCGCTCACCGCGGGCGAGCTGGCGCTGTTGCTGCCGGAAGTTCCGGATTGGACGCTGGCGGAGCAGGACGGCGTCCAGCGCATCCGGCGCGACTTCCGGTTCAGAGATTTTCGCGGCGCCATGGAGTTCGCGGTGCGGGTGGGGAGCTCGCCGAGCGCGAACAGCATCACCCCGAGCTCCACGTCGGGTGGGGACACGTGAACGTCGAGCTGTGGACGCACAAGATCCGCGGCCTCCATCAGAACGACTTCATCATGGCCGCGAAGATCGACGAGATCCCGGCCGCCTCGAGCGCGCGCCTAGGGCGCGGCGCTAGCGCCACATCTCGGCCAGGTGATCGGGCTGGATCAGCGCGTGATAGATCTCCTGCTCCGGCAGCGAACCGGGCCGCCGCGTGTCGGTCCACAGCGCGTGAAAGCGATCCCCGACTCCGACCAATCCGAGGTAGTCGCAGAAGAACTGGTTGTTCGGGAACTGGTTGGTGTTGGGCTCGAAGCTCGTCGTGAGCGCGTGGTTTCGACTCCACGTCATTCCGCCGTCGCGGCTCGTGGCGTAGTAAACGCCGAGCCGATGGCTGTCGGCATCGTCACGCGTGTCGTACCAGGCCACCATCAGGTCGCCGAAGCCGTTGACCGCCAGGGGCCGGGAAGCACTGATCGTTGCCAGGACGATCATCGTTGAGCTTGAGGCGCGGCTTCCAGGTGACGCCGGAATCGGTGGAGCGGGCGAAGAAGATGTCGGCCTGATCCGCGCCGTCAGGGCCTTCCGCGTCGGTCGAGACCACGTAGACGTTGCCGGGCCGTGTGGGGTCGGTTTCGACGTTGGGGAACGAGTTGGTGCGGAAGCTCTCGCGCGGAAGCGGACTGGCGATCTGGTTCGTCCCGAGCGCCTTGCCGAACGGATAGGTCAGCGCACGGAAGGTCACGCCGCCATCGACCGAGCGGGCGCATCTCGACCCGGCCGCCGCGGCCGGCCTGGGTGCCGCCGAACCAGAAGACGACGTAGACGTCGCCGTTGCTCGCCACCGCCACGTCGGAGCCCTGGACACGGCTCGAACCGATCCCGCCGCTCGAACCGAATCCCGTGTTGCCTGGCTCGTGCGCGCTGTCGGTCAGGCGTGTCGAAGACCAATGCGCGCCTCCATCGGTGGAGCGCGCGAGCACGATGTCCCCACCTCCCTGACGAACGGCGCCACCGTCCTCCATTGGGGTGTTCGCGCGGATAGAAGCGCGTCCAGCTGGCGTAGAGCCGATCCCTGAAGGGGCTGACAGGATGCAGGTCAGCCGCGATCGACGGCTTGTCCTCGAACTCCGACATCCTCGACGCCGTTCCAGAGGTGCGTCACGACCGGCGTCGGTGCGGACCAGGTCTGGCCCTCGGAGGTGGTAACGCTCAGGAACACGCCATTGTTGCGCGTCTGCGGCGCGCGGTGTCAGCTCGGGTCGCCGCGGCCGCCCGCGGCGATGAACAGATAGAGACCGCGGCCGTGTGCGTCGAATGTCACACTCGGATCGCCGCCCATGCTGTCGAAGTCCGCCGGCAGCGCGATGCCATGCTCCGCTGCGGAGAAAGTGTCGCCGCCGTCACGCGAGAACAGCACGCCTGGAGCGCTGAAGTGATTGGCGGCGAAGTGACTGAAGTCTTTGAAGGCGGCGATCACCACTTCCGGGTCGTTCGGATCGGCGGTGATGCTGGTCTCGTCCTGCGCGTAGTCGTTGAACGTGAGCCGGCGTCCGCCATTCGAGACGTAGCTCGAATGGCTCGCCTCGAGCGGCCGGGAGGGAACCGGCAGGCTCCGTTGTTCCGCGCGCTCCGCCGCCTCGGACCCCTCGTCTTCAGGGCCGTTCTCGTCCCAGGGTGGCTGCCGCGCGATCAGGACCAACGCCACGAACAGGGCCACCCACGAAAGGGATGGAGCCGCGAGACAGCTTCAGAGAGGCGCTCCTCGCGTTCGTGAGCCGAGCCGCTGCCCTTCATCCGAGAGTGCGGTGACGGCGACGGGTCCGGCGATGGAACGCGCGCGGGAGAGGCGGTGACGAGCGGCCACCTAGATTCTAAAGCCGGGCAAGCGGGAGCGACTACGTGAATCGCGAGGGAAGCCGATTCGAACGATCTCTACCGTCGATCGCCGGACTGGGCCGTTTCGCCGGAGGACGATGGACCGCTCTTCTGCTGTCGGGCTCGCTCGCGGCCCCGGAACTCCCGCTCGAGGTTCCCGGCGTGGGGCGAATGCTCGGCGGAGTGGCCGGCGCTCGTGAGCGCAGCGCCGCCCGCGGGTCGGCGGCGGAACCCGGCGCGGGCTGCGGATGTGGGCGGTACACCACCGAGCGAGAGGGTGGCGACGTCGGATCGCCGGCGCCCACCACTCCAGGTCGCGGCAAGTCCGGCACGCGAGCCGGCTTCCAGATGCGGCCTTCGTTCACACGCCAGTTGCCGCCCGGGTCGCGCTGGTACACCTTTGCCGTCCCGCCCCGCGAACACGTCGTTCGGGCGCTGGAGCTCACGAGGCACGGGGCGCGCCGCGTGGAGCGGAGGCACCCCACCGGGAGGTCCCGTGCGGCCGGAGTTGCGCGAGCGACGATAGAGGCTGAGCGGCAGGCGATCGCTCCCCGGGGCGAGGGCCTGGCTCCGTCCACGCGGCAAGCTCGCGGAGAGGAACGGGCGCCGATACCCGCCGGGACCGAACCAGCGCGGCGAGGCCACGCGGTACGCCATCTGCGAGGAACGCCCCAGCGCGAGCCCACGCGCAGGAAGCCGACGCCGTAGGTATAGCCGAATCCCCAGCGGCCGTAATGATTGTCGTAGCTCGCGTGGAATCCCCACGTGCACGGCCAAGCGTAGTAATGGTGGCGCCGCCAGGAGCGATAACGGTAGCCGGTGCCGTAGACCACCGTTCCGTAGTAGGGATAGCAGCCGAGGTAGCCCGGCAGGTATCCAACGCAGACCACGTCGGGCGTCGCGCCGTAGACGTACACGTAGCGCACGTCGTAGACGGGATAAGTCGGCGGGATCTCGTCGATGCCGATCGGCCGCACGTCGCTCACGCTCCATGGGCCATCCGGATCGTCGGCGACGTACCAGATGCCCTGGTCGCACGCGAAGTAGCGGCCGTTCGCGAGGATCACCTCGGCGTTGGTGTTCACGGCGTACTCGAGGTCGGTGCCCGCGATCGGCTCGAACTGCGGTGAACCGTCGTAGGTCACCTGAAAGTCCACGATGCCGCGACGGATGGCGCTGGTCTGCGGAATCTCGGCGTCGGCGAGCGCGTCGTCCGCCTGGTCCGTGCCGGCGATGCTCGCCAGGAGGTTGCCCTTGGGAGAGTCAGGCGGGATCCTGCGGAAGTAGCCGGGCAGCTGATCACCGCGCAGGTAGGTCCACGGTCCGTCGGTCGAGCGGCCGCGGTACCAGCGCCCCGCGATCAGCACGTAGAGATCCTGCGTGCTGACCTCGCGCACCACGTCGCTCTCGGTGTTCGTGACGTAGAGCAGGTCGTCTTCCACCAGCGGCGCATAGCGGGGCGGACCGTCGATCGCGATCAGCTCGGTGGGCTCGGTGGCGACGAGCACGCGCGGCGCCGAGCCGCGCACACGATCCGACGAGACGGTGTCGGGCGGCACCACATCGCGCACCGGCGCGGGATGGCGCGGCCAGTTCGCTCCAGGGACCGAGCGGATCGCTCGCCGAGTACCAGAGGTTGGCGCCGTTCAGGTAATAGGTGCGCTGGTCGGGGTCGTAAACCACCGCGTAGGGCGTGTTCGCCACGCGCTGAAGCCGTGTGCCTTCGATCGGCTCGAGGAACGGAGGCCCGTCGTAGAGCAGCAGGAGCGTGCGCTCGTACTTGAAAACGATCTTGGGCGGCGTGTTGTCGAGGCCCGCGACACTGGCGCGCTCCTGCTCGGCCGACGCGAGCCCCGCCTGGAGTTCGGCGAGCGAACCGGACAGATCCCAGTGTGCCGCCTCGGACTCGATGAGGCCTTCGTAACGACTCTCTTGCTCGGGTGTGATGCCGGGGAGTCGCACCTTGGTGACGTCGAGATTCCTCATCGTCACCGTGCTGCTATCCCGGTCGATCTCGATCTTGGCGGTGAACCACACGACGCCGAAGGTCGGGCTGCTTCCGCCTTGCTCGACTGCGAAGGCGGCGCGGCCGCTGAGGCGGTCGCCGTCGAGGCGCTCGGGCTCGGGCTGATAGACCACGAACGAGCCGCTCGAGGATTCGAACTGACGCGGCCAGCCCGAGCATCGGCCCGAGCCGGACTCGGGAGCGCCGCTATGAGGAGCAGCAGGAAGCCGCACAAAGAGGTGAGCGTGTAACGCCGCACGTTGCCGAGAGTGGGACCCGACTGCGACGACATGATGGTTCTCCTCGAGCTTCCGCCCTATTGACGTTGATTTGATGAAGCCTGAAGCTCGGACCGATCCATCGTTTGCATTCCCGTGACCCCGCGCGGCACGTCCTTTCCAAGGCCTGACGCCCGCGCCACGTGCACCGAACAAGCTGCCCGGGACCTGGGCGGCGTGCATGGCCTCGGCGCCCTCGGATTGCCAGCGCGGAGAGCGCTCGCTACTGTCGCCTCCGACGGCTCGGCAGGCTCACGGCGAACGAAGCGAGCGGAGGTTTCCATGAGAATCGTTATCGGCATCGACGACTCGGCATTTTCGGAGGCGGCGCTGGACTTCGTGCGCAGGGCGAAATGGCCGCCCGACACCATCGTGGCCGTGGTCTCGTCGGTTCCATTTCCGGTCCCGGTGCTCGCCACCACGATTCCGGCCACCGGCATCGAGGTGGCGGCCTGGGTCAAGGAGCTCACCGAGCTGCACACGCGCTGGGTGGCGAGCGCGGAGCAGACGTTGCAGAAGGCCGGGCTCCAGACCAAGGGGCTCGTGCCGCAGGGCGATCCGCGCGAAGCTCTGGTGAACGCGGCGCGCGAAGAGGACGCGGATCTGCTCGTGACCGGTTCGCACGGACGCACCGGTCTCGACAAGGTGCTGCTCGGCAGCGTGGCCTCGCACGTCGTTTCCCACGCGCCGTGCAGCGTGCTGGTCGTCAAGGTGCCGCGCCGATAGCTCATCGCCCGGTGGGCGCGGCGTGCGTCAGCACGCCGAAGCGAATCTCCGAGCCGGTCCAGCGGAAGCGGGTCTGCTGAGTGACGGTGGTCGTCGCGCGCCATCCGCGGCCCCGCTGGCCGCGAACGTCGCCTCCACCACGTAATCGCCGCTCGGCGCCGCATACGTGCTGCCGTCCGCGGCGTACAGCGTGCCGTCGAAGTGGAACGTATCGTGGAGCTGGCCTCCGGCCGCGAGCGGCACACAGCACGAATCGGCGCACGTCGTGGCGACGCGAGGATCGACCAGTCGCACCGCCGCGCCGCCCGGACCCCGCAGGCGCAGCCGGATGCCGGCGCTGCCACAGCCGACGGTGTGATAGATCTGCGCGCCCTGCCCGTTGGTCACCTCCGCCGTGGCGTCGAACGGATGCGCGGCATCTCCCGAGCGGGACGAGACCCGGATGACGAGCTGCAAACCCTGAAGATCCGGGTCGGTCAGATGGACCCGGCAGGCCCAGAAGACCTCGGAGCCAGACATCGCGAGGAACGTGAGCAGCGCAAGACGCATGGGCAGAATCCCCGAACCAGAAGAGTGTACGCCCCTGGGAGTCAGAGGCGCAGCCCCTGGTTTGGGCCTCGAGCGCTCGATGTCATCGGTCGCCGTACGTCGACGCCCGGTCGCTCAGGAGCTGGGCGCGGCTTTCGCGGCGTCGGTGTCCGGCTCTGCGAGGAGCGCCTGGAGCGTGCGGCGCGTGCCGTCGCTCCACCAATCCACTTCGCCGGCCTGCGCCACGGCGATCCGACCGCGTCCGTCGATCACGTAGGTGTAGGGAATGCTCGGACACGGGAGCGTGCGCCGCAGCTCGCCGGGCCCGTCGAGCAGGACGGCGAGCCGCAGGCGCTGGCGGGCCACGTAGCGCGCCACCGAGGGAAACGGATCGCTGCACACCACCACGACGCGCAGTCCCTCGAGGTCGGGCTCGCGTCGCAGCGAATCGAGCGCGCGCGCCTGCTCGCGAGAATGTCGCCGCCACGGTGCCCAGTAATGGACGAGCAGGACCTGTCCGCCGCCGTGCACCCGTTGCATGCCGGCGGGCACGACCGGGAGCACCACGTCGACCGCCGTGGACGCACGCTGGGGGACTGCCGCCGCGGAACAGCGGGCGGGGGCGATCGTTCGGACCCGCGACGTTGAAGAGCTCGGCGCGCCACAGCATCATCGCTCCTGCGATCAGGATCAGCAGCGGGAGGACGACGCGCGCTCACGAAGCGGCCAGCGCCTCGGCGGTCTGGCGGGTTCCCGAGCGACGGCGCGCAAGGCGAGCCCAGTGGAGCACGCTGTCCACGACCACCACCACCAGCAATGCCATGATCACCAGAGTAACGACGCTCTGGAGCTTCGCCGGTGCCGGCGCGGCCAGAAACGCGCGCCACAGATCCGGCGCGCCCGCCGCGAGCTGCGGGCTCAGATAGTTGACGCCGAGGTTGAGCCAGCCCGCGGTCAACGTGTTCACGCACATGAAGGCGAGCGGCACCAGCGTGCACCACGCGTAGCGCGCCTTCCCCATGTTGATCAGCACCGAGGTCCCGATCGTGAGCGCGAAGGCCGCAAGCAGCTGGTTCGCGACTCCCAGCATCGGCCAGATGCTGCTCACCGTGCCGGTCCAGACGAAATAGCCCCAGCCGGCGACCGCCAGCGCGCTGAACACGACCGACGGCGCGAGACCCTTCCAGGCGCGGAGCGCGGGCACCGCCATGCCGCCCACCTCCTGAAGCATGTACCGGGTCACGCGCGTGCCGGCGTCGATCAGTGTGAGCACGAAGAGCGCCTCGAACATGATGGCGAAGTGGTACCAGAACGCCATCAGCCCGCGGAGGAACGGAAGCGAGGAGAAGATGTGAGCCATGCCCACCGCGAGCGACACCGCCCCGCCCGGTCGTCCCGCCAGGGTCTCGCCGACCTGGGCTTCGAGGCGATGGAGTTCTGCACCGCCATGCCGAGCTTGGCGAACACTTCCGGGCGCGAGTTGATCGCGAAGTAGTCGGCGGGTTGGAGCGCGCACGCCGCGATCAGCGCCACCACGCCGACGAAGCCCTCGAGCACCATCGCACCGTAGGAGATCGGGAGGATGTCGCGCTCCCGATCGACCATCTTCGGCGTGGTGCCCGAGGCGATGAGCGAGTGGAATCCCGAGATCGCCCCGCACGCGATCGTGATGAACACGTAGGGAAAGAGCGTTCCGGGGAACACCGGACCGCCGCCATGAATGTAGGGCGTGAGCGCCGGCATGTGGAGCCTGGGTTCACCACGATGATCGCCGGCGGCGAGCAACAGCACCGCGCCCACCTTCATGAAGCTCGACAGGTAGTCGCGTGGCGTGAGCAGCAGCCACACCGGCAGCACCGAGGCGATGAATCCGTACGCCATGATGCCGGCGGCGATGCCGTGGTCCGGATAGAGGAACCAGTGGCGGAGCGGTGAAGCCTGAACTCCACGCACCGGCCGCCACCGCCGCCAGCAGGGCCGCCACGCCGAAGGCGGTGACGCGACGGATCGAGCCGGGATGGCGGAGGAGCCACACGCCCATCGTCATGGCGATCGGGACGGTGAGCGCGATGCTGAATACGCCCCACGCGCTCTGCTTGAGCGAGTTCACCACCACCAGCGCCATCGCCGCCAGCGCCACGGTCATCACGAACAGGGATCGCGAAGGCGGTGGCGGTGCCGGTGATGGGACTGACCTCGTCGCGGGCGATGTTGGCGAGCGAGCGTCCGTCGCGTCGCACCGAGGCGGTGAGGATCACGAAGTCGTGCACGCCGCCCGCCAGCACCGAGCCGACGAGCAGCCACAGGAAGCCGGGCAGGTAGCCGAACTGCGCGGCCAGCAACCGGTCCGATGAGCGGCCCGGCGCCCGCGATGGCGGCGAAATGGTGGCCGAACAGAACGACGCGGGTTGGTGGGGACGTAGTCGCGGCCGTCCTCAGGCGTGTGGGCGGGAGTGCGGCGCAGGTCGTCGAGCGTCATCACCTTCGCGGCGAGAAACGCGCCATAGGTGCGATAGGCGATGATCGCCACCAGGGCCGAGATCACCACCAGATAGAGCGCCGGCAGCATGGCACTCCGGAAGCCTAGGCACTGCAGAACGACAAAGGTAGTCTAGGCACGGCTTCGATAGGGAGCAAGACGGTGATGCGTGGAGGGAAGCGCCATGAATCCGTCCGGCCGCTGTGACGCTCGATCCTGTGCTTCGAGATCCAACGCATCGATCGAGCGCTTCTACCGGCACGCCGGCGACCACGACGGCGCGCCTAAACCGAGCGGTCTATCGAAGCTGATCCACGCCGATTCTCGCAGGCTGGACTGGTCATCGCCGGATACACTCTGGCGAACGGTCACCGCGTGCGCTTCGCGGGCTGGGTGAAGCGAGACGGTGACAGCCTCGAGTTCGTGCCGCAGCGGCCTCACGGCATGGAAGGGCGCAACCCGCTCGGACGGCACGTGGTGGCGATCTCGAACGTGCGGTCGGTGGACATTTGGCCTCGTCAGCACGACGCACTCGGTGATCGTGACCGTAATCGCCGGAGCCTTCATCACCGTGGTGGCGTGGGCGTTCTGGGGCCGGTTGACGTTCGGTGGTTTGGGCTGGTGATCCGACCGACGCTCAGCTCGCCCGCGGCAGTTTCTGACCGCACGCGCCGCTCGTCCAGGGCGGGCGCTTCGGTTCCGCGCACGCGCTCGGATTGACCGGCCTCATCGCCGCACGAGGGACAGAACGTCCACTTGGGGTCCATGCGGCGGCGGCAGCGCCGGCAGTGCTCGCCGACGTACTCGCCGCAGCTCGGGCAGTACTCGAATCCCTGGGCGAGCACGTCCTTGCAGGCCGGGCACATCTTAACGCCGGTCTCGGCGAGATAGACCACGCGTGTCACCTCTTCCAGCGTGGTGCGGCCACTCATCACCTTCTGCAGGCCGTCCTCGCCGATCGTGCGCATGCCGGCCTCGACCGCGGCTTCACGGATCACGCCATCGGGCACGCGCGCGCCGATCAAACCGCGCACCGCCTCGCTGACGTTCAGCACCTCGAAGATGCCGGTCCGTCCCAGGTAGCCGGTGTCGCGGCAGTGGGGACAGCCGCGGCCGCGCGAGAGCGGCACGGTGCCCTCGCCGATCTCGCGCACGCCCAGCCGGCCCAGGTTCGCGGCACTCACCTCGTAGGTCTCCCGGCAGCGCGGACAGGGTCCGCACCAGCCGCATGCTGACCACGCCGATCAGCGAGGAGGCGACCATGAACGGCTCGAGTCCCAGGTCGATCAGCCGCGTCACCGCGCTGGCCGCGTCGTTGGTGTGAACCGTGGTCAGCACCAGGTGCCCGGTCACCGAGGCGCGGAAGGCGATCTGCGCGGTCTCGGGGTCGCGGATCTCGCCGATCATGATGACGTCCGGATCCTGGCGCAGGATGGCGCGCAGGGCGTTGGGGAAGGTCTTCTTGCGCCTTCTCGTCGACCTGCACCTGATTGATGCCGGCGATCTGGTATTCCACCGGATCCTCGACCGTGACGATGTTCTTGGTCTCGTGCTGCACGTGCCGCAGCGCCGCGTAGAGCAGCGTGCTCTTGCCCGAGCCGGTCGGACCGGTGACCAGCAGGATGCCCTGCGGCCGGTCGAGGAAGCGCTTCGACCTGCTCGAGGTCGTCGGAATGGAAGCCGATCTCGGCGAGATCCATGCGCAGGCGCTGCTGGTCGATGATGCGCATCACCACCTTCTCGCCGTGCGTGGTGGGCAGGGTCGAGACCCGCATGTCCACGCGCCGTCCGCGGATCTCGACCATCAGCCGACCGTCCTGCGGCTGGCGCTTCTCGGCGATGTCGAGGTTCGCGAGCACCTTGATGCGCGAGACCACGGCGCCTTGCGTCCACTTCGGCAGCTTCTGGATCTCGTGCAGCAGGCCGTCGACCCGGAAGCGCACCAAGAGATGTTTGTCCTGCGGCTCGATGTGGATGTCGCTGGCGCGTTCCTCACCGGCGCGGTGGAGCAGCCAGTTGGTGAGCCGCACGATCGGCCGGCCCTCGGCTTCGCGAATCAGCTCGTCGATCGCCTGAGCCCGCTCGTCCTCGCGCACGCGTCGGCGACCTCGACGTCGTCCTCGGCGCTGATGATGTTGTGGATCACCTCGTTCATCGACCGATCGATGTGATAGTAGCGCTCGATCGACTCGAGGATCGCCGAAGGCATCGCCAGCACGGGCTGGATGAACATGCCGCTGTGGAAGCGCAGGTCTTCCAGCGCCGCGACGTTGAGTGGATCCGCCATCGCCAGGACCATGCGTCGAGCGGCCTTCGATGCGCATCGGGCAATGCCATGTACTTGCGCGCCAGGTCTTCCTTGATCAGCGCGAGGGCCTGCTCGTCGGCGGACTCCTGGTTGAGGTCCACCAGCGGCAAGCCGAGCTGCTCCTGCAGCGTCTTCATCAACGTGGACTCGGTGATGATTCCGAGGCGCACCAGCGTGCCGCCGAGCAGCTCGCCGCTTTGCGCTGCTCGGCGATCGCATCCTCGAGGTCCTGAGGCGTGATGACGTTGGCCTCGATGAGCATGTCGCCGAGCCGTTTGTGAGGCTTGGGCATGAGCGCTCCTGATAAGGGAACAGGGACGTTATCGGCGCGAGGGTGATGCCAATTCAGGAGCTTTCCGTGGGCGCGAACCTGTCGCACGGGCGCGGCCGTGCGCGCCTTGTGGGCCTCGGAGAGCCCGTGCTAGCTTGCGGAACGTGAACGATTCCTCCGCCGACCACACCGCCGTCGAGCTCCCACCGCCGAAAGAAACCGCGGATTTCACCGCGATCCTCGCAGGCCTCGCCGAGGGTCCGAGTGGATCGCGTTTCAACGACCTCATGCGCGCGGCGAGTCGCCACGCGCGCGATCTCGTCCGCTGCGAGGTCGCGCGGATCTGGGTGCTGCGTCGCGGCGGCCGCCGGCTGGTGGCGCGCGACTATCCGGAAGGCGACAGTCCGCCGGTCGAGCATCGCCTCGCTTCCCACGAAGGTCTCGCGGGTTGGGTGACGGCGCGCGGCGAGCCGCTGCGGCTCTCCGCGGGCGGACTGCCGCCGGGCTTCCTGGGCGAGCCGCCCGAATCCCGCTCGGCGCTGGTGGTGCCGCTCAAGCGCCGGGGCGAAACCTTCGCCGCCGTCGAGTGCCTCGACCGTCGCGACGGGAAGGCGTTCAGCATGAGCGACCTCGCCAAGCTGCAGGAAGAGGCGGACCCGCTGGCGATCGCGCTCGACAACACGCTGCTCACCGCCGAGATCGAGCGCAAGGGGCTGGAGAAGGAGGTGCTGTTCGAGGTCACCAAGGTCCTGTCGGCCACGCTCGACATGGACGAGGTGCTGGCCGCAATCTTCCGTTCGCTCCGGCAGGTGGTCCCGTTCGACGCGGCCGCCATCTACCTGGTGAATCCCAGCACGCCTCGCGCTCGAGCGCGTGGCCGACGTCGGATACCCGCAGGGCTCCGACGAAGCCTTCGGGCTCCGGGTGGGCGTGGGGTTGGCGTGGGTGGGTGGCCAAGACCGGGGAGCCGGTGATCGTGCCTGACGTGGCGCACGATGCCCGCTACGTGGCGGCGCGCCACACGACGCGCAGCGAGCTGGCGGTGCCGCTGGTCGTCGAGCAGCGCACCATCGGGGTGTTCAACCTCGAGAACGACATCGAGGACTTCTTCCACGAGAACCACCTGGAGCTGGTCACCGCGTTCGCCTCGCATGCGGCGGTGGCGATCGAGCGGGCCCGCTTCACCCGGCAGCTGCGTGGAGCAGCGCCGGCTCGAGAAGGAACTGGCGATCGCGCGCGAAATCCAGCTCTCTTCCTGCCGCGCGCCGCTCCCATTGTGCCGGGATTCGAGCTGGCGGGGGTCGCTCGCACGCATGCCCAGGTTGGCGGGCGACTACTACGGCTTCATCCCGGTCTCCGACTACCGGATCGGGATCGCGATCGCCGACGCGTCCGGCAAGGGGAATCCCGGCGGCCTTGTTGATGGCGGGTTTTCGCATGAGCCTGCTCGCCGAGATCCGTAACGACTTCGCGATCCGCGCGGTGATGCGCAAGGTGAACACCCTGCTCCACGAGAGCATCGAGCGCGACAAGTTCGTGACCGCCTTCTACGGCGTGCTCGATCACAAGAACCGGGTGCTGATCTTCTCCAACGCCGGCCACAATCCGCCGATCCTGGCGCGCGCCGACGGCTCGATCGAGCTGCTGCTCGAAGGCGGCGTGGCGCTCGGCGTGCTGCCCGACGCGATCTACGAGGAGCGGCCGATCGCGCTCCAGCCCGGCGACGTGCTCCTGCTCTACACCGACGGCGTCACCGAGGCCGAAGCGCCGGGGAGAGCAGTACGGGCAGTGGCGGCTCGAGCAGCTCCTGTCTCGCCTGCGCGAGCAGTCCGCGACCGCCATCCTCGAAGCGGTCGTCGAGGACGTGCTGCGCTGGGCCGCCGAGCGCGGCCAGAACGACGACCTCACGCTCATGGTGGTCAAGGCGACGCGCTAGCACTGACCGCGGCCCGGTCAAGCTTCACTGTGTCGATCAGCCATCCGGTCCGCGCGGGATTTGAGAACGAAGATCGCGAGTCGTCGGTTCCCTAAGGGCCCGCCGAGCGGAGGCTTCTCGCCGCGGCCAGCACACTCCCTGAGCATGCCCGCGCACGCGTACCTGGCTCCATGCCGCAGCGATCAGCCCACGCTCGTCGACCAGCAGCGTGGCGCGCCGGAAGAACTCGACGCCCCATGCACCGAGGCCGATGCGGCGCACCAACCCCAGCGCGTGCCCGGCGGTGCGCTCCGGATCGGAGAGCAACGGAAAGGGAATGCGGAGCCGGGCGATCCAGTGTGCATGGCTTTCCAGCGAGTCGGAGCTCACGCCGGCCACTGCGACACCTTCCTTCTCGAACGATGGGTGGGCTTCGCGGAACTCGCGAAGCTCGCGCACTCAGCCGGGCGTGCCATTCAGGACATAGAAGAACAGCACCAGCGGGCGCTCGCCCACGTAGCGGCGGAACCGGAACGTTCCGCCCGCGCTCGATGGCAGCTCGAGATCGAGGATGGGACGCCTCGATGAGCGTCTCGAGAGGGTGGACGGCCATGGAGCGGGGATTATCGGCGCGTCCGACGAAGGCCGCAAACGTTGCGCGCTTGACCGTGCGCGGGAGCAGTCTATAGTGTGCCGCGAGTTCAATCTGAGCCTCATTTGGAGCGGGTGGAATGCATCTCGACCCTTCGATCCTCGTGGTGGTGACGATCGCGGCGCTGAGCGTCGTGGCGCACGAGTCGGCGCACGGCTGGGTGGCGCTGCTGTGCGGTGACTCGACCGCGCGCGATCGTGGTCGTCTCCTCGGCGAGTCCGCTGCGGCACGTCGACCCGCTTGGCTCGCTGGTGGTGCCGTTGGGGCTCGTCGCCTGTCACTCCTCGCTGCTGTTCGGATGGGCGCGTCCGCTGCCGGTGGACCATGGACGACTCGCGCGACCGCGGCGCGACGCGGTACTAGTGGCCCTCGCGGGTCCAGCCGTCAACCTGGTGCTCGCCATCGGGTTCTCGGCCGCAGCTCGCGCGATTCCTTCAGGAGGCTCGAGCGCATCGCTCCACGCGGCGGCCTGCGCGGGAGTGGCGTGGAACCGCGCGCTCGCGCTGTTCAACCTCATCCCCATTCCGCCGCTCGACGGCTCGTGGGTGCTCATGCACTTCCTGAAGCTGCGCCACATCCTCGCCCTGCATCATTTTCGCGTCGTGGCGCTGGCGCTCACGGTGGCGATGGCCCTCGTGCCGCCCTCTCGCGGGTTGTTCGAGGCGCAGCTGCGCGGCGCGGTGGGCACGTGCCTGGGCCTCTTCGGCATGGATCCGAGCGGAGCGCCACGTTGAGCGCGACGGCAAGCTCCGCCGCCGCTCCGACCTTTCCCCGCCGCATCCTGTCGGGCATGCGCCCCACCGGACGGCTCCACCTCGGAAACTACGTCGGCGCGCTCGAGACTGGGTGAAGCTGCAGGACGCGGGCTGGGCCAACTACCACATGGTGGCGGACTGGCACATGCTCACCACGGGCTACGAGGACACCGGGCGGCTCCAGTCGGACATCGACGATATGGTGCTCGACTGGCTGGGCGCCGGTCTGGACCCCGAGCGCAGCGTCATCTTCGTCCAGTCCGAGGTGAAGGAGCACGCCGAGCTTCACCTGCTGTTCTCGATGCTGGTCAGCAAGGCGCGGCTCGAGCGCATCCCCACCCTCAAGGAGCAGATCCGCGACCTCCATCTCGACGAGGACACGATCTCGTACGGGCACCTCGGTTACTCGGTGCTGCAGGCCGCGGACATCCTCATCTACAAGGCCACGCACGTGCCGGTCGGCGAGGACCAGGTGCCGCACGTCGAGCTGACGCGCGAGATCGCCCGACGCTTCAACTTCGTCTACTGCCGCGACCGCGCGGCGGTGTTCCCGGAGCCCGAAGCGCTGCTCACTCATTTCGCGCGCCTGAGGGGCATCGACGGAGCGCGCATGAGCAAGTCGGTGGGCAACACCATCGAGCTCGCGCATCCCCCGAGACGATCGCCGCGCGGGTGCGACAGGCTTACACCGATCCGCGGAAGATCCGCGCCCACGACCCAGGCCGTCCCGAGGCGGATCTCTCGGAGCTGGACGCCGAGGGACGCCCGGTGCATCCCGGCTGCGTGGTCTACGAATACCACCGCAAGTTCAATCCCGAGGGCGCCGAGGAGGTGGGGCGCAAGTGCCGCTCGGGCGAGCTCGCGTGCGTGCCCGACAAGCAGAACCTGTCCAAGATCCTGGCGGACGCCCTGGCGCCGATCCGCGAGCGGCGCGAGCGCTGGGCCAGGGACCGCCGACGCGCTGCGCGACGTGCTCGCCGACGGCAATCGGCGGGCGCGCGAGGTGGCGGCGGCCACGCTCGACCAGGTGCGGGCCGCGATGGGCCTCAAGCGGGGCGCCGAGGTGCGGCTATGAGCCACGACGATCGGCAGAGGCCCGCGGCCGACGCGGCGCTCCCGGCGCGCGCACGTGTCGGCGATCCGGTGGTGATCAAGCTCGCCCGCTTCGAGGGGCCCCTCGACCTGCTGCTGCACCTGATCAAGCGCGACGAGATCGACATCTACGACATCCCGATTGCGCACATCACGCAGCAATACCTGGCCACGCTCGACCTCATGCGCGCCCTCGACCTCGAGGTGGCAGGCGAGTTCCTGGTCATGGCCGCCACGCTCATGCGCATCAAGGCCAAGATGCTCCTGCCGGCCACGCCCCTGGTGGACGAGGAGGACGAGGGCGATCCGCGCGAGGAGCTGGTCCAGCGCCTGATCGAGTACCGCCAATTCAAAGAGGCGGCCGGAACGCTGCGCCTCCGCGAGGACGAGCGCCGGCAGCTCTTCGAGCGCGGATTGTTGCCGACCGAGGACGACGCCGGTCCGCTGCCGCTGGCGCCCGCGTCGTTATTCGATCTGCTCGACGCCTTCAACCGCGTGATCGCGCGCGGCTGCCCGAGCCGCCGGTTTACGAGGTGCGCGCCGAAGCATACGACGTCGAGGACAAGATGGCTCTGATCGCCCAGGCGGTCGCCGAGGAAGGCTCGGTCCTGCTCTCGGCGCTGCTGATGCGCTGCCGCGCGCGCGCCGAGATGATCGTGACGTTCGTCGCGCTGCTCGAGCTGGTCAAGATCGGCCAGGTGAGCGTGATCCAGACCCAGCACTTCGACGACATCACGATCCTGCACCGCACCCCCGAAGGGAGTGAGCGCCATGCCCCCATCGAACCTTCTCGCGGCGCTTGAAGCGCTGCTCTTCTCGTCGGACGAGCCGCTCTCGCTCACGCTGCTGAGCGAGGCGCTCGAGACCGAGCCCGCGTTCGTCGCCGAGGCGTTGCGCGAGCTCGACGCCCAGTACCGGGCCCGTGGGGCGGGTGTGGAGCTGCGCGAGATCGCCGGCGGCCATCTGCTGGTCACACGTCAGGAGCACGCCGAGTCGGTGGGTCGGCTGCTGCGCGGGCGCAAGCGCGTGCGCCTCTCGCGCGCGGCGCTCGAGACCATGGCGATCGTCGCCTACAAGCAACCCGTCACGAAGGTGGAGATCGAGGCGATCCGCGGCGTGGATTCCGGCGCCGTGCTCACCACGCTGCTCGAGCGCAACCTCATCACGATCAGGGGACGGTCCAAGGTGGTCGGCCGTCCACTGCTCTACGGCACCACTCCCGAGTTCCTCGACTACTTCGGCCTCAAGGATCTCACCGAGCTGCCGCGCCCCGAGGAGCTGCGCGCGCTGGTCGCGGCACGCGAACCGGAGCAGCTGGACATGATCGAGCTCGGCGCCTCCGAAGGCGGAGCGCTCGCCCCCGCGAGCGAGGCCGGTGCGATCGAAGGCGCCGAAGCGCGCGCCGAATCTGACGACGCCACCGAGCCGGCGCCCGAGGAGGCCGCGGACGAGGCAATCGCCGGCGAGGCCGAGCTCGCCGAGTTGGACCCCGCGCGACGGGATCCCACCTGAGCGCGATCCGGATCAACAAGCTGCTCGCGAGCCGTGGCATCGGCTCGCGTCGCGCCTGCGACGCGCTCATCGAGTCCGGGGTGGTGCGAGTCGAAGGCGCGGTGGCCAAAGCGGGACAGCGCGTCGATCCGACCACGAGCGCGTCACGGTGCGCGGCCGTCCGCTGCCGGGACGGAGCACGCTTCGCTACTTCATGGTTCACAAGCCGGTCGGCATGATCACCACCCTCCACGATCCCGAAGGACGCAGGACGGTGCGCGAGCTGCTGCCTCCTGGGCCGCGGCTCTTCCCAGTCAGGTCGACTCGACGCCGACACCAGCGGACTGCTGCTCGTCACCAACGATGGCGAACTCGCGCATCACCTCATGCATCCGCGCTACGGAGTGGAAAAGCGCTATCGCGTGCGCGTCGACCGACTGCCGAGTCCCGAGCAGATCGCGCGGCTCCGTTCCGGGGTCGCGCTCGGGCCGGGCGAGCGGACTGCGCCAGCCGAGGTGCGCATCGTCGCCGCGCACCCACTGCGGCCGGCGCTCGACGTGCGGATCCACGAGGGGCGGTTCCATCAGGTGCGGCGCATGTGCGAAGCCGTCGGTCTCGAAGTGAAGGATCTGCATCGCTACGGCTACGGACCGCTCGTGCTCGGCCGACTTCCGCGGGGGCAGCCCGCGCCCTCACACAGGTCGAGGTCCGACGCCTCAGGATCATCTCCGCGCGGCCGGGTGGAACGCGCAGACCACGCCCCGTGGAGAGCCCACGGCGCGCAGAGAGACCACGTCCCGCGGAGAGCCCATGGCGCGGGGAGAGACCACGTCCCGGCGGAGAGACCACGGCGCGGGGAGAGCCCACGGCGCGCGGAGAGCCCATGGCGCGGGGAGAGACCACGTCCCGCGGAGGAGACCACGTCCGCGGAGACCACGGCGCGGGAGAGCCACGGCGCGGGAGAGCCCACGGCGCGCGGAGAGACCACGCCCCGCGGAGAGACCACGGCGCTCGGAGAGACCACGCCCTGAACAAAGACCGTCCTGCACTGAAAGACCGCCGCGCGCGGGAAGATCACGCTCTGCAGTAAGCGCCAACGCGGACGGATCGACCACGCTTTGGTGAAAGGTCGCGGGCCGCTGCGGCGGCGCAGCCCGCAGTGGCGAACGCGGAAGGGTGGTCGCGTCCACCCGCTCGGGTGGCAAAGGCCCTCCTGACCTGGGTACGCGGGCTCAAACCGCACGGATCGGTCGGGGCGGCGTCGTACCGCGAGGCCCAGACGTCCGCCTCGATGAGGCGGTCTACACAATGTCGTTGCAGGCAGTTCGAGTGCCCTCCTACACTTGAACACGAAGTCGGACCCGGACACCTGAGAGCCGTTCCGGCGCGGAACGCTTCGTGCCCTGGTCCCGATAGGGGAGAGCCCATCTCCTCGAGCCAAACAGCCTCCGCTTCCCGAGGAACCGCAACGTGACGTCACAGCCCGAGCCTCGCGGTCGAGACGGCGCCCATCGCGCCGGCCGACGAGCCGGTTGCCGGGACACCCGAAGTCGGTTCCGGGGTAGCAAGCGAGTCGGTGGACGGGAGTCCGCCGGCCGGCGGCCGAAGGGTTTCGGCGCTGCGGCCTCTGGCTCATCCTGGCCCCGGAGTCTTCAGTCTGCTGGGCCAGGGCGAGCAATGCCGGGTCGATCCACGTTTCGTGTCGCCCAGCGCCACCCTCGCCACCTTCTGGAGGCGTTGCGAGTGGGCGACGCCGATGCGGTCTGGGAATGCTTCGTCGAGGGCCGACACGATCTTCCGGTGCCGGGAGCTCTGGTTCCTGCCGCCGACCGATCGGATCACTCCTCGCGGAGTTTCGTTCCCTTCCGGTGACGGCAGGACGCGTCATGGTGACGTACGAGGTGCACTATGTGCCGCGGGGGTTGGGCGAGGAGCACAGCTTCCGCACCGGCGACGAGCTGGTGCGGATGCGCGGCCAATGGCGCATCACGCGTCCGCTGGGTCAGGCCAGCATGCCCGGACTGGGAGCCTACGCCCTCGACCGGTTGACATCTGAGTCGACGCGCTCTACGCTCGTTGCCGCCGTTTCCTCGCGCTGATCGTGAGGCTCCATCGCATGATCTTCGCGCGCGCGGCGCCCTGTTCACCGTTCGTCGCACTCGCTCGCCGTCCCGGCGCAGCGCCACCAAGTACGCCGGCGAGTCCCTGAAGGTGCCGGTCGGCGCCCGCGCTATCGGCATGGGCGCCGCGTTCGTGGCGTGTCCGACGACGCCACGGCGCCCTACTGGAACCCGGCGGGCTGATCTACCTCCCCTATAAAGAGGTGCTGCCCCCAGCACTCCGAGCAGTTCGGGAGCCTGATCAACCACGACTACCTCGGCGCGGTGTTTCCGCTCGGCGGTACCCGCGGCCATCAGCAGGCCCTCGGCATCGGGCTCATCCGGCTCGCCGTCGACGACATCCCGGTGACGCCGCGGCCCGGAGCGCTGCGTCCGGGGATCGATTTCACGACTACGGCCCGGACAACGACCGCGCCACGGCCGATCCCGGAAACCAGGGAACGGCGTATGGGAGCCGGAGAGCGGCTGCTCGACCTGGACCTCTATCAGGCGAGCAGCAGCGACATGGCGCTCCTGCTCTGTACGGCAAGCAGCACGGCACCCATCTGGGGTTCGGCGGGAGCTTCAAATCTGTGCGCCAGAGCATTCCCGACACGATTCCCGGCCAGCACGTCACCCTCGTTCGAGCGGGAATCGACGCCGGCATGGTGTACATGCCGACCGATGCGGTGACGCTGGCGGCGGTGGCGCGAGACCTGACGACCACGTATCTGTCCTGGAGCAACGGCACGCGCGAGGTGGTGGTGCCCACCGTCGACACCGGCGCGGCCTTCCACTTCTTTCCGGCCGACCGGCATTCGCTCACCTGGGCGCTCGACCTCGGGCTGGGGTTTCGAAGGACGCAAGCTCGACAGCCAGATCAAGATCGGCAACGTCACCGGCGACCTGCGCACCGGCCTCGAGTACTGGTATCGGAACGTGTTCGCGCTGCGCTCCGGGGTGAACGGCAAGGACCTCGACTTCGGAGCGGGACTGCGGTACAAGCACGTCGGCATCGACTACGCGGCGTCGCTCAGCCGATTCCTCGCCTCGGACACCAACGGATATCCCAGCGACCAGAACCTCGACGCCACCCAGATGGTCTCGGCGTCGTATTCCTGGTAACGCCGCCGCCTCCGTCCTGCGAGTTCTTGCCGCGGCCGTATTCCTCCACTAGGGTTCCGCTTCAGGCGCGCGCCCGTGCGCCGAGGGGGATCCCTGCAGGACACCATGGCGCTGGTGCTCGCCGGAGGCAGCGGCGACGCGTTGAGCGTGCTCTCGGCCGAGCGCGCGGTGAGCGCCTTGCCATTTGGCGGCAAGTACCGTGTCATCGACTTCGTGCTGAGCAATTGCTGCCACTCGGGCATCGTCCGCGTGGGCGTGCTCACCCAGCACGTGCCGGCCTCGTTGCACGACCACATCGGCTCGGGACGCGCCTGGGATCTCGACCGCCGCAACGCGCGCGTGCTGATCCTGCAACCCTTCCTCACCCGCGAGTCCTCGGGCTGGTATCGGGGCACCGCCGACGCGATCGCCCAGAACTGGGACGTGATCGAGGAGAGCCGCGCGCGCCGCGTGCTGGTGCTTCCCGGCGATCACGTCTACAAGATGGACTACCGCGCGCTCGCGACCACGCACGCCGAGCGTGGGCGCGCGCGTCACCATCGCGGTGACCGAGGTGCCCGCCGAGGAGACCGGCCGATTCGGCATGGTCACGCCGTCGGCGACGGCAACCGGGTGGTGGACTTGAGGAAAAGCCGGTGGCGACCGTATCGCGCACGGCGTCGATGGGCGTCGCCTTGTTCGAGACCGACGTCCTGCGTGAGGCGCTCGAGCGCCATCCCGTGGATTTGACGCTCGACGTGCTGCGACCGCATGGTCGAGGCGGGCGAGCGCGTGTTCGCGCACTCCTTCGGCGGTTATTGGGAGGACGTCGGCACGCTCGCCACCTATTACCGCGCCAACCTCGATCTGCTGCGCGCCGACGCGCGCTTGGCCCTCGACGATCCGGCGTGGCCGATCCTCACGCGTGACGAGGAGCGGCCTCCGGTGCTGGTGCTGCCCGGCGCGGACCTGGCGGAAAGCCTGGTGGCCAATGGCTGCCGTGTTGCCGGGCGCGTGCGGCAGTCGGTGGTGTTCCCGGGCGTCACGGTCGAGCCGGGGGCGGAGGTCGTCTCGGAGCGTGATCCTCGCCGACGTGTGGATCGGAGCGGGGCGCGGCTCGACCGGCGTGATCGTCGACAAGTACTCGCGCATCGGCGCCGGCGCCCGGCTCGGCCACCCGCGCGGAGGCGGTGCGCTGACGCTGGTCGGCAAGTACGCCCAGGTGCCGGAGGAAGGCGAAGTCGGCGCCGGGGCGGTGCTCGGCATCGGCACGGACGCGGACGACTTCCGCGACAACCGTGATGGCCCCGGGGCAGCGCGTGCCCGACCACCACGAGCTCGTGGTGCGGCCATGAGCGCGCCGCGGTACGCCGTTCATCCTCGCCGGGCGGTCTGGGCACGCGCCTGTGCCTCCTGTCCGAGCGCCGCGCCAAGCCCGCCGTGCCGTTCGCGGGCAAGTACCGGATCATCGATTTCACGCTCTCCAACTGCGTGAACTCGGGGATCTACGACATCGGTGTGCTCACCCAGTACCGGCCGACGTCACTGCATCAGCACATCGGGATCGGGCGGCCGTGGGACCTCGATCGCACCGCGCGGCGGCGTGCAGCTGCTGCAGCCGTCTCTGGGGACGGTGGCGGGCGAGTGGTACCACGGCACCGCGGACGCCATCTTCCGCAACCTGGTCCATCTGCGCCGCCGCCCAGCGGAGCAGGTGCTGGTGCTGTCGGGCGATCACGTCTACAAGATGGACTACAACGTCCTCTACGCGTTCCACCGCGCCAACCAGCGCCGCCGCGACGGTGGCGGTGACCGAGGTGCCCGCGGAATCGATCAGCTCGTTCGGCATCCTCGAAGCCGACGAGCAGGGCCGCGTCACCGGCTTCCTGGAGAAGCCCAAGCGCGCGCGCTCGCGACTGGCCTCGATGGGCGTCTACCTGTTCGACCGCGAGGCCCTGGTGCGCTGGCTGGTCGAGGACGCGACGCGCAGCGATTCGACCCACGACTTCGGTCACGATCTGCTGCCGCGGCTGGTCGAGCGCGGCGAGCGGCGTGTTCGCCTACCGCTTCCGCGGCTACTGGCAGGACGTCGGCACGCTCGACTCGTATTACCAGAGCAATCTCGACCTGCTCTCGACCACCCGCCGTTCGATCTGCGCGACCCGGACTGGATCATCCACACCCAGACCGCCGACCGGCCGCCGGTGCGCTTCGACTCGGGCAGCCGCGTGGAGCGCAGCCTGATCTGCAACGGCTGCGCGCATCGCCGGCGAAGTGGTGCACTCGGTGCTGTCGCCGGGCGTGTCGGTGCTGCCGGGCGCCGTGGTGCGGAACAGCATCGTGATGAACGACACGGTGGTCGGAGCGGACGCCGTGCTCGACCGCGCCGTGGTCGACAAGCAGGTGGTGATCGGCGCGGGCGCGCGGGTGGGCGCACGGCTGACGGGCGGCGTCCCGAACGTGGCGTGCCCGGATCACCTCTCGAGCGGACTGGTGGTGGTGGGCAAGGGCGCCCATCTTCCGGCCGGCGTCCAGGTCGGCCGCAACGCGCGCATCGGATCGCACGTCGAGGAGCGCGACATCGGTGACGACGTGCCGGCCGGTGGGGTGGTCTACGGCCCCGGGGCCGAGCACGGAGAGCGCGAGCGCGTCAGGCTGGAATCTTGATCCGCTGACCTGTGCGGATCACGCTGCTCTCGAGACCATTGGCGCGCTTGAGGCGCGCCACCGTGGCTGCCGTGGCGGCTCGCCAGCGCTCCGAGCGTCTCGCCCGGCTGGACCACCACCACGCGCTGAATGCTCATGCCGCCGCTCTTGCTGTGCCGCGAGGGGCGTGGGGGCTGGACGGAGGCCGCCTCCGCGCTGTCGGCCGCCGCGGCCACGACATGGAGCTGGGCCGCGTCGCCCGTGCGGATCTTGAGACGCGTGCCGCGCCGCACCTTCGAGGTCTTGAGGTGGTTCCAGCGCAGGATGTCCTGTGTGCTGACGCCGTACCGATCGGCGATCTGTCCGACCGTCTCGCCGCGGTGCACGGTGATCGTCAGGCGTCCCTCGGCGTCGGAGACGCCGTTGAGCTGCGCCGGCAATCCGATCCTGCGGGGCGGAACGTAGGCCGTCGAACGACGCGGATCGTTGGGCTCGAGCGATGCCACCTGCACCGCCAGGTGCGAGTGCGAGCGGATGGTGAGCAACATGCCGCGCTTGAGCGGACGCGCGCGCCCGACGCTGTTGTCCCGGGCGAGCTGCGTGGCGTTGACGTGGTACTGGTCCGCGATTCGCTGCAGGGTCTCGCCGCGCCGCACGCGATGCTTGACGGTGAGGTCGGATGCCGGAACCGTGGCGCCGCTCTGGAGCTTCGGAGGATCGACTCGGCGTCGCCCTGCGGAACGCGCAGCATGGTGATGCCGTCTCCGCCGGGCGCCGCCACGCCGCGCACGGCCGGATTCAGCTCGCGGAGGTCGTCGTAGCTGCATCCGGCCAGGCTGGGCCATGGCGCGCAGATCGACGGTGCCCTTGAGCGCCACCTCGTCGAAGTCCATGGGATCGTCGAAATCGACGTCGGTGAACCCGTACTTCGCCGGATCACGGGCGATGGCGAGCACCGCCATGAACTGAGGAACGTACTCCTCGGTCTGCTTGGGCAGCCGCAGATCCCAGTAGTTGGTGGTGCCCTGGTTCTTGATGGCACGCAGCACCGTGCCCTCGCCGGCATTGTACGAGGCGAGCGCCAGCGGCCAGTCGCCGAAGATCGGATAGAGGTGCTTGAGGTAGCGCGCGGCGGCCACCGTCGACTTCTCCGGATCACGCCGCTCGTCGACCCACTGGTTGACCGTGAGGCCCCACAGCCGCGCGGTCGAGCGCAGGAACTGCCACGGACCCACCGCGGCCGAGACCGACTTGGCGTGGACGTTGAAGCCGCTCTCGACGAACACCAGGTGCACCAGGTCGGGAGGAAGCCCCTCGCGCTTCGAGCACCTCGCGGAACAGGCTCATGTACCGGCCCGAGCGCTTGAGCCAGCGCTCGAAGGTCGAGCGCCCCGCGCCGGTGAAGAACTCGATGTAACGATGGACGTCCTCGCTGACCTGGGGCTTGAGCTCGTCGACGGCGGGCGCGTTGAGCACCTTGGGATCCGCGCTGCCGTCGTCGCCGCTGTGCGCGGCGTTCGCCGCCTCGAGCTGGTGCTGCGCGGCGTCGCGCACGCCCTTGAGGCGCTCACGCAGCTCGACCAGCTCGCGGCGTCGCGTTGCATCGATCTCGCCGTTCAATGCGCGCGCGATGGTGCCCAGCGCGCTGTCGGCGATCGCGACGGCGGTGCCGTATTCTCCGGCCTGGCGCTGCGCCCACGCCGAGGTGGTACGCGGCGCGCGCGCCTCGTCGTTGGCGGAAGCCGCGAAGTCGACCGAATCGGGAGGGCTCGCGGTCTCGGACTTGGCCACGACCGACGTGTTGACCAAGGGAGCCACAAGCTGCGCCATGGCTTCGGCCTGCTGAGCCTGGACTCGCGAGGCGACCGCCGAGAGGCACGCGACGGCGCACACCACGATCATCAAACGGTGACGCGGCATCCCATTCCTTCTGCGAGAGGTCCTGGATTGGCCCAGCGGGGAATCCCACGCAAGTTAGAGGGCCCTATGCAGGATGCAATCCTTAAGTGCGTGCCCATTGGGGCCAATCCCTATCCCGGACATGGAGCCGGGCTGAAAGCCACTTGGTGTATTCGCAAGCGTCGTGCCACAACGCCTTCGTGCATTGACACTTGCGACGGCCTCCGATAGCGTGCGCACGCGCTGGATTCGGCTGTCAACGAGTGGCCAAGTGTGAAGGGAAGAAGCGCCGACCACATGACGATGGTCGTTGAGCGTCTCGACCGCTGGCAGGTTTCGACCCAAGGACTCGGCGAACTCCTGACCACCCAGGCATCCGCATTGGGTCTCGACCTGCGGATGTTCGGCCAACCCTCGGGTTACGAGTCCACTGAGCTCACCAGCTGGCTCGAAGGGCTGGCTCGTGCCGTGGACGAGGCGGCCGTCACCGTTCTTCCCGATGATCCTGTGCCGCCCAAGCTCCGCGATGCGCTCGGAGCACTCCTGTTCTCGCATGCCGAGCTGTGGAGCCGCGAAACCGGCTCGATCTGCTCGGTGGCGCTGGTGTCGGGCCGCGAGCGGATCGCCTTTGGATGGGTAGGTGAAGCATCGGTCGCCGTGTATCCACACGGCCCGGCGGTCTCATCGGAATGGGTCAATATCCGCGACGCGCTGGGCCGGGAAGCCCGGGCCTGGTGTGGACCGGCAGATCGCGAAGCCCGTGTGGAGCTCCTCTTCTCGTTCCACCCGGGAGAGTCCCCGGCGCGGCTCGAGGCCCGCTGGATTCCGCCGTCTTCTCAGGCCGCGCCCGCGGCTCCCGCCGAAACGCGGAGCGCAGAGGAGAATCCTTCGGCTGGCGTGGCGCGTTGGCTCGCCCAGCACGTGCAGTGGCAAAACCGAGAGCCCGACGGGCGAGGCGGCCGAAACTGCGAGCGCGGATCTCGGGACGGAGCTGCTCGGCGCAGGCTCGGCGATCGAGGAAATGATCGACATCGCACCCGCCGTCGAGCTTCCCGATGTCGGCGTGATTTCCGATGCGCTATCGGAAGCCGAGCCGGTCCCGCTTCCCCAGACATCTTCTCCAACCCGTCGCCGCGACCGCCGAGCCGGAATCCTTCACCACGCCGATGACGCCCGTGGTCGAGCGCCGCGCGCCGCCGCGCCGCCCCGAATGGCCGGCGCCCTCACTGGATCTCGAGGAGCGTGCGCCGCTCCCGTGGAAGCGATATGCGGCGGTGGCGGCCGTGATCGCCGGACTCTTTGGGGTCGGTTGGATCCTCGGCTCGGTGCAGAGTCCCCAGGGACCGGCGGAGACCCGGCGTTCCTCGGGGTTCGTGAGATTCCTGCGCGGCATCAGGCTCGCGCCGCCGCGCTTCGAGATCACCGTGGCGAGCCGGCCGCCCGGCGCATGGATCGCGGTCGATGGGAAGGATGCTCGCGGTGCGAGCGCCAATCCGTCTCGAGCTTGCGCCTGGAACGCATCGCCTCGGCCTGTCGTTCCCGGACGTCGGCGGAGTCGTGCGCACCGTCGTTGGAGAGAAGAACGCCTCAGCTGGCGGTGAGCGAGCCGCTGCGGGGATCGCTCGATGTCGCGGCCGCGGATCCGACCGTGCCGGTGAGTGTGGCGCTTCGACGGCCAACCGCTCGGCCTGGTGCCCATGCGTCTCGACAGTCTCGGCGCCTGGGCCGCACGAGCTGCGCTTCAGCGGCTCGGGATGGCGTCGTGGGCTCCACCATCGAGCTTCAAGGTCGGCGAGCGTCGCGAGGTGCTCGCTTATCCGCTGCAGTCGCCGGCCACCGGCTTGATCCAGGTGCGCGCCACCATGACCGGCTCCGACGGCGCCCAGCCGCTCCAGGGCGCCCGCGTGTGGATCGACGCCGAGCCGCGCGGCATCACGCCGCTGACGCTCGAGCTGCCACGTGGGCCGCACAGCGTGCGCGTCAGCTACCAGCAGGAGGACGCCCCGGTGCAGGTGATCGATCTTCCCGGCGGCAACCAGCGCTTCGCCACGTTCGAGCTGGGCGTGCACTCGGAGTTCCCCCACGCTGCTCCTGCGCGCGCCCGCGAGCATCGGCGTCGACGAGCCGGCGCTGATCTCGGCGACGCTTGAGCGACGTCGAGGCTTCCGATGTGCGGGAGATGTGGCTCCATGTGCGCGAGCCGGAGAATCGCTGGCGCCGTTACCCGATGACGCTGATGAACGCGCAAGGCAGCGCGGTGGGAGCGGCGCCCCTCCCGTGGCGCTGCCTCGGTCCCCAGGGCAGGACCGCGTATTACGCGAGCGCCTCACCAGCCAGGGCGACGAGTACTTCACCAGATGCAGACCGCGCAGCGCCGCCGCGCGGCGCTGGAGGGCGTCGCGGCGCGATCGCCGTCGCCGCCGCGGTTTCTTCCGTCCACGGCGTGATCATCGGCTCGCACGCGTGACGTGCGCCCGCGCGGCGTTTCGAATGGCACGGGCCTCGCGGCGACCCGCCCTCCATGGGCGGTGGCGCGGCGGTGTGGGTGGCAGCGGTGGTGTGGGCTGGCGTGCTGGTTGGCGGCCGGATCGGCGGTGGCGCGCTCGCGTCGCGGCGCGCTGGCGCTGCCGCTCGCCTGATCGCGCGGCGCGCTCCGCCCCGCACCGGGCCGTGGCCCTGGCGCTCGCCCCTCCCCGCCGCGAGGCGCGCGAGGCTGGAGCTGGCGCGCGCCTCGACCATGCGGCGCACTCGTGGACGAGGATCGCCCGGATGTGGCTCACCGCGCGCGCCGTCGACCACCCGGCGCGCGATGTGGATCCACCGAGCGCGGTGCTCGAGGTACGCGGGGCCGGCCAGGCGTACGGGCACTGCAGCGCTGCCGCCGCCGGCCGCCGCCACAACCTCGTGATCGACGGTACGCCGCACTGCCAGCGTGCCGGCGGAACCTGTGGTCCTGGGCCGCGGGGCCAGATCCCAGCTTTCCGCGAACGCGCCTCGACCCAACCGGAATCGCCGTCAACATGCCGGCGGCGCTCGGCGACGATCTCCTCGTCGGCGCCGAAGCGCGGATGCGGCTCGGCTACTTGCACTGGACGGTTGGACGGAACGACGAGGCACGCCGGGAATTGATCAAGGCGGGCCGAATGCGTGACGCGGACGTTCGCTACCTCGCGCAGTTCCTGCTTGGCTGGATCGCGATCGCGCGCGGCGACAGCGCCGCGGCGATTCCGCCGCTCGAGGCGGCGCTCGCCACCGCGGCCCGGATCCCAATCGGCGGCGCTGGCGCTGGCCTCGCTCGAGCTCCAACGCGGCGACGCCGGCAAGGCGCACGACCTCGCGCGAACGACCTCTCGACGAGCGGCGCACGGATGTGGATCCGTGGCGCCTGTTTCTCTACGGACATCATCCGCAGTGGTCCGGCGCGCCTGGCCGAGCTCCGCCGCGGCGGTGAAGCCGTGACGCGGCGATGCATCGCGTCGTCGCGGCGGTCGGCCGCTATTGGCCTGACGCTCGGCGGGTCGCTGTCCCGCGCGCCAGACGACCTTCGTTCGACGACGGCGGTCGTGTCGGTGAGCGTGTCGGTCAAGCGCGGCAACAACGTCGTCGCGAATCTGCAAGGCCGCAGGACTTCCCGCTCACCGACAACGGCGTCCGCAGACCGTCGAAGCGGTGTCGATCGAATCCGGTGCCGATCGACGTGACGCTCTTCCCTCGACACGAGCGGCAGCACGGCAGGCAAGCTCGACGAGATGCAGCACGACGTGCAGACGATCCTGCAGCTGCTCCGCGCCGGCGATCGCTTCCGCTCTGCTGACCATCGGCGACACGGTGTAACCAGGCGGTGCCGTGGGTCGGCGGGGAGCGAAGGTGAACGCTGTCGATTCAGGCCGTCGGCGGCATCTCGCTGATTCACGACGCGCTCGATGTTCGGGCTGCTGCACCGTCCGGAGCCGGATCGGCGTCATCTCGTCGTCGGGCATGACCGACCGGCGGGACTGCGGCAGCGTCGTGCCGGCCTCGCTCGTGCTCGACCTGGCCGGGACGATCCGACGCGGTGATGCACCTCGTCGACTATTCCGGCGGCGGTGGCGACTGCGCACTACCGCGTGCGCACCTGTTCGCCGCTGGCCGGGCCGCAGGGCGACGAGATTCTCACGCAGGCGGCCGAGCGCACCGGCGGCCAGCTCCACACGCAGTCCGCGGTTCTTCCGCGCCTCGTCGATCGCGCGCGCTTCAAGTCGATCTTCGACGACTTCCGTCAGAGCTACGTCCTGCGCTACTCGCCGTCCGGCGTAGAGGGCCCTGGCTGGCACGGCAATCACCGTCCTCGTGCCGGCGGTGAAGGACGGCCACGATCCGCGCGCGTCAGGGCTACTACGGCGCGCTGACGCGCTTCCCACTGTTCGATGTTCACGCCCTTGGCGAGCAGCCACAGACACAGTGACAGTTCCGCCACGAAGGCCGGCGCGAGAATGAGCGGGAAGATGCGCGCTTGGAACGAGGGCGCAAGAAACAACGCGAAGCCTGTTGACCAGGTAGGCGACGCCGGCAATCTGAATCAGCAGTCCGGAGCACCCTCGGCAGGTAGCCCGACCTGTAGATCAAGCGGCCGTGAAACAGGAACGTGAACCCGAAGAAGAGCAGCGCGATCGCGTAACCGTGTCCGTGCTTTGATCGCAAGATACGCCATGGCATGCAGCTGGTCCGGCGTGAAAGCCGCGAGGTATTCGCCGCCGCCCAACGGAAACGCGCGGTCGCGAGGCTCAACGTCGCCATCACCTCCACGGCTATGCCATCATCCGGAGAAAGGTCGCCAGCAGATTCAGCTCGCGGTTCACCGGTCGAGCAGGACGAAATAGACCGTCGCGAGGGCCGTGACGCAGGCCAGTGCGAGGAGCTCGCACGCCACCGCCAGACGCCATTGCGACTCCATCGCGACCAGATTGGTGGCCGTCGCCGCCGCGTCGCCAGAGACACGACCCGGCCCATCACGACTTGCAGACAGATCCTGCCAATGACTGCCGCACAGCGCCCCGCCGATCCGGGCATACAACTGCGGCGAGGTCTCAACGCTGCGACGTGGCATGCGGCGTTAGACGTAGACGTTCTACTACTTGTTCCGGTCGAGCGAAATCTCGGAACGATGTTTGCGGGATAGTGTGGCTGATGCCCCGCGCGTTGAAACTGATGACCTACAACATAAATAATACGTAACTGAACGAAGTACAAT